>Ga0207992_1000199_pt1 | contig 32311 bp, 36 predicted proteins | sample ETN02SmetaG_FD_185788 | JGI IMG/M metagenome (GOLD analysis project Ga0207992, IMG submission 185788) | Marine microbial and viral communities from oxygen minimum zone, Eastern Pacific Ocean - ETNP2014F10-02SV255 (SPAdes) (version 2) | ecosystem: Environmental > Aquatic > Marine > Oceanic ...
GACGGCAGCTTCGCTGCCGGTGCGAAGCACCAAAAAATAGCTATAAAAAGGGCTAAAAATTAGCTATGAAATATGGCGACGAGACAAACCAAACCAATTCCTTACCTAAATGATAGAGGGCATTTTGGGTTAAATATGTAATTTTTATATTTCTTCTCTCATAATATGGCTAAGAAAATAATTCGCCTGGTGTTTTGCGATTTTTTACATATTTAGTTTTATGTAGGTGGTATATACAAATTAAACCTAATGTATGTCTATAGGGTTTTGTTTTATACCTGTATCTAAATCAAACCTAAAGTATATAGGGTTCGGGGGTATACCTACGCAAAATCATAATTTTTATCAATGTTAATTATTGATAAAAAGTATATAATATTCACCTGATTTGAAAAGAAGACACACTGAATATCTGTGAAGCTTAATGTAAGCTCGGGTAATCATAAATTATAAGAATATTGATAGTCACCTTGTGTACCCGCAGGACCCTTTATATAATTATTCGAATCCTCTTCACACGGCTCCCATCGTTCACAACAGTTATAACTCCACCCACAAGGACCTGATCCGCCTTTTCTTTGGTTAGCATTACTCGCCCAAAACCAGTATTTGTCGAATTGTCTACAAGACCCTCGCCCACACGTATAAAATCTCTTCTCCGTTTGAGTTCCAGCCGGACAATTATTAACTTCTCTCTCTTCAATACTGTATGCTTTCCAGTGGTTAGGCTCGTGGGACCCAAGATAGTAACCGTTATGATTCACCGAGTTACCATGTGCATCCTCGCCAATAAGCATCGATTCATGCTGTCCGTCCACGAGTCCCTTTTTCCATGGACCTGTATAACAGCAATCCGTTCGTTCTCTCTCCGTGCTAGTTGAACCATCTATTACGGTTTTTCTCTCCTTCCATTGTTTGCCATCAGTGCCACATGCACCGGTCGGGTACCAATCACCGTAATAATCGCAGTTTTCTGATTTGGTCGTACTTTTAGAACTATTTTTAGTAAGTCTAAAATACTGTTGTTTACCATCCGAAGGACAGTCTCCACTCGTTGTTCTTCGCCATTCACCAACGTATTCACAATCAGCTTGTCGTTCGTTAACACCGGCGTTGCATTGTCCGTATACCGTTTGGTATTGTGTAAACTTCCCAAGTGAATTACATATACCCTCTCCATTGATCGTCGCCGCAGCGGGGCTCATTTCGACGGGTGACCAGTCATCCTCCTCAAAACAACACGGTTTTGTCTGCGACGTCGCGATTCCTTTGTCTTTGCACGCGTCCGGATACGCTTCATTCACGATTCTATAATTAACGTCTATAGCGCACGTAGGTGTCGTACCCTCCCGAGCTTGTTTATACGGGTCACTCGTCGCGGTAGCAGTGGTGGTATCAACTTCGCAACACTTACCCAATATCGGACAGCCCAACACCGAATTTTCAACGGTGCCGTCAGCGGGAAAATTACATACACCACCGTGCGCTGCCTCCTTAGTTCTCGTGAAAGTCCTGGTCTTTTGTGTTGGTACTTCACACACTTCTTCGCCTACACATTCACTCCACCCACCGTCCGCACCCCAGGTTCCCTCACAGTTCACGGGTCTCGGTGGTCCGGTACATGGGACCCACCAAGAATCCATGTGCCCCTCGTCATCACATCCTGGTGCCTTGGGGTCCACTGGTAATCTGAACCACTCTTGAAATCCGGGTTCATCATACGTCACCAATCTCGCGTTAGGCAGTTTAGATACAAGACAACCGTTAGCGCTTTTTTGTGGATTCGCGTAGTCAACACACGACGTTTCGGGGCGAACCCCCTCGGGACACCCAACCTCGCACGCATTTTTAAAGTTCATAGCACACGTACCCTTCCCAATTGGAGCCACGTAATCTTCTGCGTTTGTGTCCAGTTCGTACGATCGTAAACCGACGCCACAAGTAGTCACACCGTCTAAAACAACCCCCGTCGGCGCTATACATTCGGGATTGTCGTCTATATACGTATCACCTTCACAGTTAACAGGGCATTCGACGTTACAGTCCCTCTCCTCTTCCTCACACGTCCCAGTGCCCACAGCGGCTACAAAACTTGAATGCTCTGGGTCTCGGATCCAAATCTCCTTACCGGCGCCACAACTGGTTAATTCACCGGTCAACGCAAGACCATCGACCTGACATTCACCTTTCTTAACCCATGCGTCGTCTGTGGATTGACAGTTCGAGGGTTCTATATCGTTGACTCCGGGTGGTAATAGACTCAAGTCGCCACCATAGAGACGCTTCAGTGCGTCTGCTGTTATCCATGATGATTGACCACCCGAATCATCTGATGTGGGTAATTTATCAACCGCGACCTTAGCCGCGACCCCTAGGGCTATTAATATAATTAGGACTACAATTAGCTTTACAGCTTTCCCCATTTATATTAATTGACATTTTATTCCTATCTACTTTCCTGAACAGACCGAACAATATTTCTCCTGTTTCTTTTCAGACACTTTGATACTCAAACCAACCGCAAAGAATGTTAGTACCAAAACCACACCAGCAAATCCAATCGCAGCGTTTTTATTCATTTTATATAATTAGCTAATATTTTTATAGAAATCGCGCTGGTCAATATATGATCATTATTTTCAGGAGGCGTTCACCGGCTTCGATACGGATAATAATAATAATTATAATATGTCTCTTTTGGCTGGCTTTCTGGTTCACCTATCATGCCCGATCCACTGCCGCCTCCGCCGGTGTCAACGGATTGTGATTCAGTAACTGTAACACTTCTCCATTTTTCGGTATCAGATGACAAAGGGGACAAATCACTCGCGGTATATTTAACCTCGTAAGTACCGGGTTGAGTAAGATTCACCTCACCGGAGAAATCGAGGGATCCGTTTCCGTGCATCGCACGCCAGGTGTCCCAATCATATCCATCCACGAGCACACCGGATGTCAAATTGAGCTCGTGCCCCTGTTCAACCTGAACTGACGCCGACGACGGCGGATCAAAGCTAATAACTGGGGCGATCGTGTCTTGGACATTTACAGTTCGCTCATATGTGGTCGTATTACCGAATCCAGACACAGCCGTGTATTTTATTTTATACTGCGTGATAGTGGACGCGTCGATGTTACCACTGGTGACTACTTGTCCATGAACATTATAAAGTATCGTCTCCCCTATAGTACCGGGGTTCACAGTCGGTAGTGTGATCGTCGTGACAGACACCCCGGTGGAACCCCTTTCAACGGTAACAGCTCCCGTGTTGCCAGTGAATACCGGAATGATCATATCCTTAACCTCAACTGTAGTTGAAGCGGTGCCTTCGTTCCCAGCAGCATCTGTTTGTTTATAATAAAGTGTGTAAAAACCCTTCGTGTTCAAACTAACATTATCAACAGTTGATGAACTGGTACTCGTATGGCTTGGCTTATATAAAATTTGATAAAGAATAGCATTGGCACCGTTTTCACCCGCACCCGCACCTATCGATGTAGTGTCAAGTATTCCTTCATTTGCGAGTTGTTGATCACCTGGGTCGTTTAAATTTAATACTGGTGCGGTCGTGTCTCTTATTTGAACATCTCGATCCACAATGTGTGTATTTCCATAATCATCTTCTATGCTCCAACGATAAATGTAATTAGTATTGTGTGCGACAGATGTATCAACAGTTAAACGCGATAAAGGATCACTTCCATATATAGCCGGGGATATATATTTTCCAGAAATTGGGGCGCCGGCGGATGTGAGTAATTGTTGAGCCGGATAATTACCATCTTCATCCGTGATATTTTTTATTCCGGCATCCGTATACAAAGTTCCTTGAGAAACAGCGATCGTCGCCGAACCCTCCAATTCAAAACTAGGTGGTGTTTTATCAACAACCTTAACGATTCTATCGACACTCGTTGTATTGACGCCATCCGTAGCCGTATATCTCACGCGCCACTGTTTAGGTGTAGTTCCGACACCTCTCTCCCACCAATTAATTTGAGAAACTACGTTGAGTGAACTATCCAAATACGTAATGACTACCGGATGAGTAGTTCCAGAAACAGTGTAACCACCAGCGGTCGTATCGTTATACGCGGCAGTAGTCGTTGATTGCGGAGCATGCAAAAGCTCGTATGGATTATCACCAACCACTGACAATATAGGTGCGGTTCGATCCTTAATGATAATAACCCGCGTTGCCGAAGACGTGTTTCCACTAGAGTCGGTCGCGACGTATACTATATTATATTCATCGTTATGTGTCGAAGTATCAACACTATTGACGACGACGCCGTTCTTCGTTATCGTAGTACTAGCTGTGTCCGCGTCCGCGCCAAACGTCGCCCCCGGATCAGTGAACACGGATCCCAATTCAACGAGGTTATACGAATCCGTATTATTATTAATTGTTACTGTCGGGCCCGTAGTATCTTGAACAATAATAGTTTTGTACACGGACCCCTCATTTCCACTATTATCGAGAACGCTATATTTCACCTTATACGTTTCGATCGAGGTAGTGACAATGCCGCTCAAACCACCCGAAACAGTCGAGTTGTCGGATATTTTGACGACTGATACAGTTATCGTGTTACCGGTGCTCTCCGTGTCTGTCGCACCCGGGTCGGCGGTATGATCGTACGCGCTACCCTTTTCCAAATAAACCGTATTCGCGCCATTGACGGTTAAAACAGGTCCAGTCGTATCGACGACATCTATGTATCTATATTTAATTCTTTCGTTTCCATGTGTATCGGATGCTTTATATCGAACGCGGTATTCACCCAACACCGATTTATCTATATTGGCTATGACGGCGCTCGATGAATTGAGAAATTCGGTCGTCGTACTCGTCGCGTCCGCCCCAAATGTCGCACCCGCGTCTGAGTAATTTTGGCTCGTACTCGTTTTTTCGATCTGAATCGTCTCCGTCCCAGTTATAGTGATCGTAGGCGCGGTTGTGTCTCGAACGATCACCGTCCGAATCATTTGCGACACATTCACCGGAGACGCAGAATCGCTCGCCGTGTAGGTCACGGAGTACGTTCCAACCGGGGTCGACGCGTTTATTTGAGATATCGTGTTTCCAGAGCTATTTGTGATGACAGTCGATGTTAAGGTCCCACCAGTCACGGAAGCACCTTGATCCGTGTAAGTCGCACCCTTTTCAACGATATTATATTGATCTGTATTGTTCGTAATCGTAATGACCGGTGGCGTCGTATCGACGACAGTCACAGTTCGATATCTAAACCCTGTGTTTGGAACCGCCGCGTTATCAGTTGCTTGATATTTTATACTATATTGTCCAACCGTATTAGACGGTATCACGGGATCAGACGTTAATTGCGTACCATTTGAATCGTAAATAGTGGCGGTTACTGTCTCACCGCCGTTTGAAGTTACTGTAACCCCACCGACCCCTGTCACTAAATCGGCTAAGTTTATACTTGTAAATTCACCTTTTTCTAATTGAGTTGCTGTATCATCTGAAAAATATAGAATCGGAACATTTGTATCGACAACCTGGACAGTTCTATTCGCGGTCGTTGAGTTTCCCGCGCTATCCGTCGACGTATATCGAACATCGTATACTTGTTCGGTTGCGTTGGATATACTACTCTGCTCAACACCACTCAAAAATATTTGAATCGTCACGAGTTCGCCACCGTCTGAAACAGCTCCGTGTTCTACATAAGAATCATCACCTTTTTGAAGTGTGTTATATTCATTTGTGTTATTCGTGATTGTTATGATTGGCGGTGTTGTGTCGACCACACGAACAGTACGGTTAATATTACCGGTATTATTATGTGAATCGGTCGCGGAATACGTGACGGTGAATGAGTTGACGACTGACGTGTCGATGCTACTAACGACTAAACCAGACGAAATGTCAACGATTGTTATTGTATATGGCTCCCCTCCATCTGTCGTGACGCCTTGTTCAACGTAATTTCCAGAACCTTTTTCAATCACGTTATATTGATCGGTATTATTAATTAAAGTAAACACTGGTGCCGTTGTATCTTGAACGAGATATCCTCTCGTCTTTTCTGTTTTATTACCATCGGCATCCGTCGCGAGCCATGTTATTTCATACTGACCCACTTTCGACATGTCGACGTCGTCCTTCGTTTTCACGATCGTTTCGTGACCACTCACGGTCACGGTAGGTTGTGTGAAAACGCCGAATCTTTCGAGAACCGTAAGCCCTGTACCTCCCAATGTGAGTAATGGTGGGATTGTATCTTTAACGACTACGGTCCTATACGCTGTCGAGGAAATATCACCACGCGTACACGTGTACGCCACTTTATACGTTCCACTCACGGTTGTATCTATATTTTCATCCCCAGTTATATTAACCGTTTCCAAACCATCTCGAACGGTCGCGCCATATTCAACGTACGATTCCTCCCCGCGCTCAAGCGTTATTTGAGAGTCGCCATTTAAGAGGATCACAGGTGAATTTAAATGAATTATATCGCGCCATAACACTCGTTCGTATCCTAGAGTACTTCTTAAAACGTAATAAAATTTGTATGTACCCGGGATGGGTATTCCATTTTTATCGAACTCTGTTCTATCCATCGTTCTAACAACTGATCCATTTTGAACACTCACACCCGGATCGGCAAAATGATTGCCCCCATATATGACAGTTGGTATTTTACCGTTCATTACCCAAGTCATTGGACCCGCATCCTGATCAGTGGACCCTGTTGTTACGAAAACATTTGAAATGGCATAATTTTTTTCCATGTGAAGCTCCGCTCCATCGAGGTCTCGAGCGTTCGAAACATTCAATTTTTCTTTTATTTCTTCTCGAATTTGATCTTGATTAAAAGCGAATTCATTATAACGATTAAAAGGTCTTCCAACGGTTTGAGCTAGAAGCTCGTGATTGTTATAGTACAGCCGAACCATTATTATAATTTATAGTGATAAATTAATCAATCCGTATACATAACGGAACCCATTCCATCCCTAATTTTTAAAATGTTATAATTCACGGCGTAAATATTTCGGTTAATCGGAGACGTACATTCGATTCTACACGAATCTATACGGCTAAAATTAAGTGTACCCGTAGGCTGGTATTTTGAAATTTCTAATCCAAATGGTTTTATGAACATATTTGTCGCGTTACCACTCGAGTGCTGTGTATGATAATATGACGGTACAGCTGTATAGTATGGAACACTAGCTTTCTTCTCATCTAGTTCGTTTCCGTTTATTTTAATAGTCACATCAGTCGTAAGAGATGCTAAAGAATTTGTACCGGACACGTTACTACTAGCTATATATTTGACAGGGTGGTTAAAAATTAAATCTTGTGAGAGCTCTTGAGACGGCGATTGTTTTTGCACTTGAAAGATTAACATATTGTGTTCGGAGAGAGACACTTTATCGCGTTCTTCCTTGTCGAGCAAAATACACTGAGAATTGACCTCAAATTGGTAAGATAAAGACTGAGATAGAGATGATGACCAATGAATTCTCAATTCGACATCGTGAAATTGAAGCGCCGATAAGGGCAAACACGTATTCCATTCCTCGCAAAAGAAAAAACGGAACGGATAAAAATACGAGCCCGTTCCCGTCCCAGCGTGTAGAGACGCGGCGTAGCTTTTAGCGTATGAATTACTCAATAAATCGATCGCGAGAGTTTCAGAAAATTCGGAATCGTGTGCGTCGATGACCCTTCCACCGATGAGTAGATCAACCCTTTCAATTATACTTCGCCAATCCATCACTAAAGCCGATTCGTTCGTGTCCAAACGTTTTGCGACAAGGTATGTATAACCCAATAAATCAGCGGATCTTTTGAATTTGACGGTTGAAAATCCACCCGGCCTCGCGTCACCTTCGACCGTTTGGACTTGGTTAAAATATGAAAAATTTGTGTGCGTTTTAAATTTTGAGTTAAAAAATGTAATCGACGGTTTCCCTGTGATGTGTACGTCTTGGGCGCCGCGAGCGACGAGTTGAGCTACAGCGCCGCTGGACATTCTAGTATCAATGTATATTTTATTGTTGACTAGAATACACGAGCTCGTGGAGGCATTTTACGGCGCGCGCGTGGAATGTCGTCCGTGTCATCTCTTCTGGGTTCGTCGACAATTGGAGAATTCTTAAATTATCATCACAATCACTCGACGCTTCTTCATATTTTTTTATATAGTCTGCCACGGTGTATACGATAGCGTCTAAATACTCCTCAATAGCCATCTCAAGCCATGAATCTCTAGACGTTCCCCATACACTAGTGTTATCGTTAACTCTCACACCGTGTCCGTATTTTTCACGACCGAGATTTAAACGTTCTCGGATTAAGTAATACATCATATTATTTTTTAATTATATATTTTACAATTAAAAAATAATTATTATCTTCGACGCACAATTGAATCTATCAAAATTAAACCATTACCAATCACTGATATTGTCCTTATAATGTAACCAATCTCATGTTCCCGCATCCTAGTTTTTCAAAATATTTTATTTTTCTGAAAGAATTTCATGGAATCGAACACAGAAATTCTTCAATTTTGGTAAAATGTCAGATTCCCACATTTTCTTATCGCGTGGGATATCATGTGACATTCTCTTCTTCTCATACTGTTCGATAAGAATCGCCTTATCGAGTCCCACCATCTCCATGTATACCTGACACTGTACGTCTTCGTAGTCCCTCACCGTTTTGAATAAACCCTTTGTCCTGTTTTTGATTTCAACCACACTGTGTGATCCATCTTCGTGTTCGCGTAATCTATCGATTCTCCCGACGACCTGATACAGTGTTCCTTCTATCTCACAAACATCGTACGTGTAAAATGTAGGGTCTTCATATAAATCCGTATAATTTGAAGCCGTATTATCCTCGTACCTTATACCATGATTGGTAAAAAGTGTTTTACGAATATATTCCTTCGCAGAATCCAATTGCTCTTTATCAAACCCCGCGTTCTGCTCAAGCTGATTGGTCACGGCTCTCAATTTTTGATCGACGCTTGAGCTCCCGGTCGATTTAAAATTTTGCGAATCCCTTAGGAGATCTTGTGCGACCGGTGACTTTTGAATAGCCTGTAAAGCGATTTGTTCCCTAGTTCGTCCGACGAACGTATCGGGTCTGTATTTCGACCACAGTTCATTAACAATGTCATTTGGTTTTTTATATGGATTCTTTCCAGTCATGCCCGCGACCTCCGAAGCCTTTAAAATAATTTTACGAATGCCTATATCTTTCGTGATTGGTTTTCGATCCCTTAGATATTTGTAAACAATACCACACGCTCTCGAATCATTCAACGCGTCGTGCGCGCCCTCAAGATCGAGACCCGTCACTCTTTTATACAAAAGTCCAAGCTTCATGTTTTGCAATAAAACGTTGCGGGTCATGTCGAGGGAACACACAAAATTTATACGCTTGAACGGCTCGATGCTCAAACCGCGTCGATAACATTCTGAAAATATGACATCTTCATCGAAACGAGAATTGTGTGCGACTAACACACCAACCCCTTTAATATATTCGACGAATGTATTATATATTTTAATGAATGGTATACCTTCAGCTTCCGCGCGGTCGTGTGTGATACCATGAATTTCCGTGGCTTTCACCTCAAATCCATCGGGGTATGCGATTTTATGATATGACCCTATCTCTCTCCCGGAAGATGTATATTTGACCAAAGCCAAAGATACCAAACGACAGAATTTAAAATTATCTATATTCTCAGGGGTTGCCCGAGCGCGCGACATTGGGAGACCTGTGGTCTCCGTATCCCATGCTATATAGCTCATTATGAATAATTATCGTTATTTCTTTAATTAAGATTATTTCGATATCGTCTTAGGTAGTTATTTTACTAGATCGTACACGATCGATCCATCGATTATCTCATCTTCGAGCAATATATCTTTCAATTCTTCGAGCTGAGGTCTGTACTTTTTTAATATTTTCATGACCTCCTCGTAACACTCGTCGACGTTTCTCTTGACCTCCACGTCGACATCTCGTGCCGTTTTTTGTGACAGTGTCTCCGACTGAACATTGATCTTCCCAATGACCGAACTCATCCCGTACGTTAAAACCATCTCTCGCGCGACCGCGTACACTTGGGAAAAATCACTCGTCGCGCCCGTCGTCACGCGCTCCCTGCCGTATATGAGTTCCTCCGCCGCATGTCCACCCAACGACACTTTAATTTCAGACAGTAGGTATTCTTTCGTATACATGCCTATATCATCGGTCGATGGTTGGAAAAAAGTCACACCACCGGCGTCACCGCGTGATATTATGCTGACTTTTCGTACTTCGTCGTAATCAGGCATGAGGGCGCCGACGATGGCGTGTCCACCCTCGTGATACGCGACTCGCAATCTTCGTTTATACGACATCGGACGATTCGCTTTCACACCTATGACGACGCGTTGGTACGCGTCCTCGATTATTTCAGGGGTTATTATGGAAGTACCTTCACGAACAGAACTTATAGCACACTCGTTCATTAGATTTTCAAGGTCCGCGCCCGAAAACCCAATCGTTTGACGCGCCACATCGTTTAAACATACATCCTCACTTAAATTTTTATTCTTTGAGTGAACGCCCAGTATTTTTTCGCGTCCATAGACATCCGGTAAGCTCACCTGTATTTTACGATCGAATCTCCCCGGTCGAAGGAGGGCTTCGTCGAGAATATCGACGCGATTCGTCGCTGCGATGACGACGATCTCAGACGCGTTATCAAAACCATCCATCTCGGTGAGTAATTGATTGATCGTTTGTTCGCGTTCATCGTTCGCGGCGAAACCGTTATTCGACCGTTTTTTTCCAATGGCATCTATCTCATCTATAAAGATAATACACGGTTGTATTTTTCTAGCGAGTTCAAATATGTCCCTAACTCGCTTGGCGCCTACACCCACGAACATCTCGACGAACGCCGAACCACTACACTGAATGAATGGAACCGACGATTCACCGGCGATCGCTCGAGCTAATAGTGTTTTACCCGTGCCCGGTCGACCCGTCAATAACGCGCCTTTGGGAATTTTAGCGCCGCTTTCGACGAAGCGCTCCGGTTCTTTAAGAAATTCGACGATCTCGTTCAATTCATCCTTCGCGTTATCGATTCCCTCCACGTCTTCGAATCGAGTGACGATGTTTTCTTGAACCTCGGGTTCGGTGGTCGTTGTCTCAAATGGGTTTCCTGTCTGCCCGGTAGGTGTTTGAAACATTCGAAACACAGCGAACATGAAAAAGGCTGTGATCAACAGCGAGCTTATATCACCGATCGTCAGGGGTGGCGACGTTTTCATGTCGAACGCGACGTCAGCTTCACTATCCATGACGATATCCCAAAACCTATCGGATGGCGCGTAATTCACGCCACCCGCATCACCCACTTTATTTTCATAATATAACACGTTATTTCGCGGTTGTAAAACGATTCGCTCGACTTCGTGTTTTTTCGCGCTTCGAATAAAGTCGCTAAAAATTTTAGGGGTTGGTTTTTCTTGTTTTAACGCGGGCGCTGCCCATGATTTCATATTACATTATACATAGATTAATTATTCAACGTCGGATATATATTCTTCTTCGGTGATTTCTTCTTCTTCCTCGTTATTATCGATGTCCATTTCTCCATCTTCTTCATTTTCTTCATTTTCTTCATTTTCTTCATTTTGGTCTTCCTCATCGATGGGTGTGATCTCCTCGTTCACTTCAGTCGCTAATACTTCTTCCTCTTCTTCCTTCTTTTTCTTTTTACGCGAGACTGAAGGTTTTTCAAATAACTTTTCCAACGCATCCCAATGTTTTTCCATTCGAACCGCTCTTTTTTCCATTTTATTTTTTAATTTTTCAATGTATTCCTTATCATATCCCATGGATTTCATAGCGGAGAGTAACGCTTTTTGTGGCGGTATTTTTCCATGAATGTAATATTTTTCTTGTAACGACGCCATGCTGGTTAAGAGTTTAATCCGTATTTTCCCATTTTTCAATACATGCAATTTAAACACGTAATCGAGTAAATTTTCTTGAACCGGGTATTTGACGTGGTCTGATGACTTGTATGGCGGTGTTTTTCTGACATCTGGTTTCTTGTAAACAGCACCACTCGCGATACATGATTTTTCGAGCGCTTTCAAATAACTTTCTGGATCTTCCAAATAAAAATGTGATGGGAGTCTATCCTTGCACCACTCTTTGTTCGGTGGGTAACAGATCGAGTGTAAAAACGAGTCGGGTCTAGGTTTCTGGGGTCCAATCGTTCGCGGTTCGCGCGGTCGGAGCGCCGGTCGCTTGTGGGTCGCCATTTTAATTTGAAAATATTTAATTTTCATTACAACTTAGGTCTAATTCGCACTGGATAACGTGATGCGCTTGGAAATTTTGAAGGGATTCCCAAGGTCCCCATATTTCGATGATTTTTCGTTCCTTATTGTACCAAAGATACGATAAATCCAAAAAACGAGTGAGCCAATAAAATCGCTTCCCTGATTTTCCTATGAATTTGAATATATCATCTTCTTCATATGATGATACATCAAGTTCACTGTAGTGTGCGTTGGGTGGGTCATACGGCGGCATGTTATCATATATATTTTATTTTTTAAGCTCGTGAATTCTCTTTTTTGAAATGTCTATGTATTCCTGATTTATGTCAAATCCTAAATATTTTCTATCAGAATTCACAGCCGCGACCGCGGTTGTTCCACTACCCATGAAAGGATCGAGTACGACGGCGTCCTTTTTGGTAAACAATTGAATGAGATGTTCCACGAGTTCGACGGGCTTGACAGATAAGTGTGTATTAAAATCACCTTTTTCAGATTTTGTTGGCTTTTTTACTAAAAAAACTCGATCCAATACACCGTCTTGAGTCGTCATGACGTTCGACGGGAATTTTCCATCAACTTTTGTCTCTTCAGACGTATTTAAAAGTCCCGTACCATATTTTTCGAAATTATCAATATATCGACCCTCTGTAGGTTTTACGGCGAGACACATTGGTTCAATAGCCGGTTTTAATTGAGGAGTCCGCCAGTCTTTACACGCCTCTTTTAGAATATCCTTTTCCTCGCGCGTCTTTATTTTGTCCTTTTCAATTATATGATTTTGTGAAAATGCCTTGACTTGTGATTGTGTGTACACCCACGCCATCATATCTCGGATCTCAAAACCACTGTCTTCGATGGCCATCGTCATGGAATGATACAGGCGTGGACTACTGAATGAGACAAACGCACCACCAGGTTTCAGGACCCGAAAAGCCTCTCTCGAAACGTCCAAATAAAAATTATGAAATTTTTTTGATTGTTTCCTATCAAATTTCATACCTTTGGGTAAATTTCCAACGACCGAAGACGCTCCTTTTTTGTCGATGGTGTTCTTATTCCAATCGTTCCCGAGTCCATCTAAAAAATACGGTGGGTCCGTGCATATCATATCTATCGAATTTTCGGGAAGGCTTTTCATGCCATCGAGACAATTTATGAATTCGATTCGATTCACCTCCATTATTAAAAAAACGTTACTAATCTTTAAGTTTCGTCTTCATCTTCAAGACTCATACTTTCACTTTCAGATTCAGAGCTCTCTATGTAATCTTCATCACTCAACGAATCGACCTTTTGAAAAATTTTGAACGGAGTTTCGCCGGCGACATAATATTCACCTGTCTCTTCCAATTCATCAACATTGTACACACTCAACAGTTGAGTCGTCGGAACAGCGTGCGCGCCCTCAGTGAAAATATAAAAATTGGATGGATGTTTTCTCAAAAAAGATACTAACAATTCATCATCCAAATCTTCAAGAACTTTGCATATGACAGGTCTATCCATATCGATCGACTGTAATTCGATTATTTTATTTTTCAAAGTTCGTTTAAATTCGCCTTCTCGTTCGCCTTTTTTGAACAAACCAATATCTTCGACCTCGACGTCTCCGTAGTCCTCGACTACTCTATTCAACGCATACGTTTCCCGATTTGAAAAAGTGTAGCAATTCGGTGTATTTGGGGTTAACGCGATGACGTGAACACATTCATCATCTTCTTCGATGACCTTACACGTGACCGTGTAGCCGTCATCGGTTTCAATTTCGATCAATCTGACCATGTGTATGAATATATCTTCTCTTCTTAAAGTAGGTTAATGGACAAACTCCTCAAAGATCGAACAATAAAAGATAAAGACGCGGTCATGTTCGATATCGATGATACTTTAATTTTCATGAATGGTCGAGCGAACAAACCTATAATAAATTTATTACATTATTGCTCGCATCTTGGTTATTCTATCGTGATCATAACGGCGCGTCCTGATCGGATATGGATGCATCAGTTCACGAAATGGCAGTTAAAAAAATATAACATTATTTACGATGAATTATTATTCATACCGGCTGAATTGAAGGGCGAAGCTAAAGCATCGAGTGGGTACAATTACATATTATCGGTAGGTGATATGGACACCGATCTAACGAATAGTGCGTTCGGCCTCAAGATTTCCAACGGTTATGACACTTGTGGCACGTGATAAATACCGTCATGGGTTCATCTGCCGACCTCGTTTGCATTTCGTAATAGGTCGTCTTGTAACTTTTACACTTTGCGCATTTGAAAATTCCCTTGTAGTTTGGATCCAATAATAACTGTTGTGTATAATCCTTTTTTGAATGTTTCAAAATGTGCGCTTCTATATCTTTGTCCCGCGGTCCGCCGGGCCAAAGTGCTTGTGGAGATAGCTCAACGACAGTGGATGTTTTGTATTGTCCGGATAAGATTTTGTTCTTCAGTGTGGGTGAATGAATTAAACTTCTTTGAATCTCGAGAAATTTGTGTTTGTACCTATTCATGTGTCTGTGATTATCGGATGCGGCTGTGTCGCCTAGACCGACACTTCTTTTCACTGACCAATTGTGCGTACATTTCTCCAGATTCACACAAAGTGTGTGCTCTTCTGGGAGTTCCAGTAGTTTTGAGTACTGCTCGACAACGTATTGGCGGGTCATTGTACTTTAATTTTGATAAAATTAATAGCGACTTAAGTGAGGCAAAACCATTTTTGGACACTCGTCGATATTTTCAGGAGAACACGTGCTGAATGGACCACCTGTGCGAATAGGTGGATTTTTTGTGTCCTTATTCGGTGTATCGAGTACGATGTTCTGGTACTTTTCCTTTGCGACTGAAAACGAAATACAGAGTAACAACGCGAACAAAACCGCGAGTAACATTTATTTATATCAACTTTTTTATTTTGGGATGAACGCCTTCTTCTCAAAAATCGCGTCTGTGTATTTGACTGACACTGTAAAGTGGATCTCCGGCCAATCCGGCGCTGTGATTTGTGTTTTTCTTGAGAACGGGTGATTGTTCGCGGCTTTCATGAAATCTACTTTTTCACCTTTCATGGCGGATTTAAAAGATTGAGACGTGTTTTTTAACCACATGACGTGATCTTCATTACTGGCATCAAATTCACTGATAACCGATGGCTTAGACATTTATATCATACTGTTATTTAATCTTTAACCTATGTTCGAGTCTATTTATATAATATACGTTGTCAACTATACCATCGAATTCACGACCTTTCATTAGAAGCTTCGAAAAATTATCTCCATCGAAATCAAACTCGATACAGTGAAAATATGAAACACCGGTTAAAAGCGACAATTCGGATAATTCGTTTTCAGTTTTCACGACAGGGTTTATATATAAAGCCACTTCGTCGGGTGTTCTTTCTTTAAATGTTTCAGTTAATTCAATTTTATGAAATTTTTTCGACAAATCAACGTGTGGCCACCTACCAAATTTTGATCGATAATTCGACAAATACGAAATACACTTTTGTGTTTGAACCTCGCTATCAAAACATATGATCCGCGGCTTTAAATTTGGGTCGGTGATGGTCGCGTAGCCCCCCCTAAAAAACTTGATAAATTGGTATCTCATGTATTAAACCGAGAAAAAACATTAACTAATTGTATGAACCTACACGCGCCTAAAACGGTCGGACAAGCAAAATATTTAAAAGCTATTCATGGTCAAAAACCGATATTAGTCGCTACAGGTCCGGCTGGTTCGGGAAAAACGATGTTCGCGTGTCAATACGCCGCCGAAAAAATCAAGGCGCGCGAAGCGTCCAAACTGATTTTAACGCGCCCAATCGTCGGTGCTGATGAAGATTTGGGGTATTTGCCCGGTGACGCTGATACAAAGATGGCACCGTGGGTTTGTCCTATGTTCGATGTATTTGAAGAACATCTCACGAGGAACCAATTAGCCGGCTATGTAAAAATTGAACCACTCGGATTCATGCGCGGACGAACGTTCAATAATTCGATCATCATCGCGGATGAAATGCAAAATTCGACACAAAATCAAATGAAAATGCTCATCACGCGAATAGGCGAAAATTCAAAAATGATAGTCATGGGTGATCTCAATCAAACTGATTTATTAGACCAAAAAAATGGTCTCGTCGATTTGATTGAAAGGTTAGGCGATGATGAATATGAATACATTGATAGAATTGTGTTGAACGACGAGGATATAATGAGGTCGCCCGCTGTCGCTGAGATTCTTAGGATTTATTGATTTCTTCGAGCGCGGTGTGTCTGAGTGTTTTTATTTTTTTGTGGAGTCGATCAGATGATTTTTGGACATTTTCTTTCGTTTTAACATACATCGTCGTCCAATCGGTTATAGATTTGAGGAGACACGTCGACCGTATGTACCATTCTGTTACAGAACATGCTATCGCGTCGGCTTCATCGTATTCTTTTAGAAGTTTTTCAAGTTTGCATTTTTCTAGAAGCGGACGAAGCTCGTACAATTCATTGACGCGCTCGTCAAAGTCTGTGCGAGAAACGCGTAGTTTTTCGACTTCTTTTTCGAGATCAGACATCTATTCTTATCGTAGATTTTTTATTCGCCCGAATGGACGCCAGAAATTTTCTAACAGATAAATAATATGTATATAATATATAATGATAGAGGCAGTGGGGATAATTATAATCGGTGTTGTGATTGTTCTCCTCATTTTACTTTCCAGGCGAAAGAAACAATCGCCTAAGAAGGATACGAGTGGGGAACTCAGTGAATTGCGGGAAAAGATTAAAAACATGGAAACGTACAAAATGCGTGAATTATATACGTCTCCAAACGATAACAATGGTATGACCATAGCGGGGACTCTGCTCGAACAATTTCTTGATATATCTATCGAGGTGTTTAACCAGCCTCTCGTTAAGGAAGTGCTCGATAAAATCATAAAAGATTCAGGTGATGCGAGTGTCGTGGCGGGTATCATTGAAGATATAGGTGGTGTTATCAAGGAATCCATCAAAACGAATGATCTCTTACAGTGTTTAACAAAACTGGACTGTAAAAATGAAATGAAAACCGTTGGTGAACCCGAAGGCGGTGAGGATTTATCCAAATTGCCGGATGGTAAAGTGCGAGCGATTGCGTCGCGATCTGTTACTAAATGCAGAATCGGTGATACAGATGAGTTCGTAGAAGTAATGAGTGGCGATGAAGCGAGCGTCAGTATGTTTGTTAACGGACCTAGATGGAAATCGAGTGATAAAGCGAATTGTCACAGATACAGACCTAAAGATGAAAGTTTCGAGAAAATAGCCAGAGAGGTGCAGAAGAAAATAGGTGAAATGATGACGGATCCAGAAAAACAAAAGCTATACTACGATACGTTCGTTCAAATCGGTAAAAATAACACAGATTTCCTAATTAATCACCATTCATACATAAATGCCGGTTCGAAAAAAGATGGGTTCATAAATCCATTCGAACAAGAAGGTGATTTTGTTAAATTTTTTCCACGTGAACACGCCCTTGGTGAGATGACCAATCTTGGGTCAGCAATTAAAGAAGGTAAAACTTATATTCCTCAAAGATTAAATGTACAGCAAGACGAGGGACTACCCGAAAAGTAACGTGGTCGAGTAAATTAGAAAAGTTAAACACAATATTATCAAATCTATACATTTGATAATATCGATGATACAAAGCAAGTGCCATCCGACCGCGAGTCCACACCGGTCGCCGAGTGCCTTACACTTGTCGTTCGTACACTTGTCGGACCACCGATCGCACGGACATTTCCATTGCATTCGTTTACCGCGTGGCACGAGAATAAACCCAAGATCTTTCGGGTTTTCCATCTTAAATAGTACTCGAATGATTTCTTTAAGCTCGCGTGAATATATCAGTCGATCGATCCATCACCGTTATTCAATAAATCAGGGTCAATAAATTCCTGGTATTCGTCGCCTTCGAGAACCATCCCGTGCCCAATGTATTGTCGTTTCCTTTCTTCGATTTCGCGCGCGTACTTCCATCTCGGTTGATTTTTATCCATGAGCGTTGCCCATAATTTGTTGTTCTTGGATCTAATCTTTTTTAATTCCCCTTGTAGCTCCAGCCGTCTCTTCTTCCTCAATTCTTCGAGAAAGTGAGCGTCGCCTCGCGTTGTTTCGCACAGCGGATGATAATGACGAGGTCGGGATCGTCGCGATAATGACAATTTGGGGTGTGTTAATGACATTTTAATTAATATTACATTTTATTCTCTAACCATTTGGTCGCGATCGATCATCTCCTCGATGATCTCGTCGAATGTCGCGGTTGGTTCCCACCCGAGTTGTTCTCGCGCTTTGGACGAATCACCGACCAACTGATACCCCATATCTTCCCTAAAATATCGTTGATAAACGCGTACGACTATTTTATTCGTCGCAACCTCGCGCGCGACCTCATCGATTCCAAACCCTTCAAAAACGACGTCAATTCCAACGTATTTAAATGCTTTTGAAACCAAATCCCGCACAGAGTGAAGTTTTCCGGTCGAAATGACAAAATCACCGGGGTCATTCGCTTGAAGCATTCGCCACGCGCATTCACAGTAGTCGCGTGCGTGTCCCCAATCTCTCATTGCGTCGAGATTGCCTAAATATAGACAATCCAACTTACAGTTTTTTATGTCGACGACGGCTTTCGTGATTTTGCGAGTCACGAAGGATTCATCGCGCAATGGAGACTCATGATTGTACATGATCCCACTGGACGCGAACATGCCATATTTTTCGCGGTACACTTTCGTCGCGTGGTACGCCATAGCCTTCGCGAACCCATACGGTGAATCGGGATTCAAAGGCGTCGTTTCAGTTTGTGGCGTTTCCGCGGCTTTTCCAAAAATTTCAGACGATGATGCTTGGAACACCCGACACGTTTTGGTTTGATCGGTTAGACGAATGGCTTCTAAAACGTTCAACGCGCCCATACCGTTAACTTCACTCGACTCGACGGGAGATTCGAATGACGATTCGACGTGTCCTCGATATGCGGATAAATTATACAGTTCACAAGGTCTGATCTTCTTTAAAATAGTAACCAGCGACGCTAAATCACACACGTCTCCTCTATGACCATCAAGACGGCGAACGTGGATTCTGGGTTCACCGTTCTTCGTAAGAGTTTGAATGAGTCCTGTTCGATTAATTTCATGAACGTCGTATCCTTTTTCTAGTAGCATTTCGACCATATACGACCCATCCTGTCCACTCGATCCAATGACGACCGCGGTTTTATCGTTTATTTTACGCGTCGGTTCAATACCTTTCATGTCGCACTCGATTCGATCGAACAACGCGTCGATCGCATCAGTCGTCACGCTTTGATGATTCCCGACGTACGCGCCGTAATCGTTTAAAATTGTCGCGTTCGGGGTTTTGACCGAATCCTTCCACTTTTCCAAGAACGGGTGAATCAATAGATTCCCGGCGACGATCGGTCTATACTCGATTCCGAGGTCTTCGACAATTTTAATAAAAATATCACGGTTTTCCCTCGTTTTACAGACAAACGGAAGTGTGAAACTGCTGTTAAACTCGTCATATTTTGGAACGTGAAAGATGTCCCGCATGCGATTCAAACGAACCATATAATGAACGTAATTTTTTCGTCGCACGCGTATGTTTTCATCAAGTCTCTTCAATTGCTCGATTCCTAACACGGCGTTAATCTCCGTATTACGGAAATTGTACCCGTCAGTTAAAAATAAAAATTTTGGATTGATGTTTGGATATTTAGCGATGACATCGTCATAGTTTTCGGGCAACAGGTGACGAGCCATTCCATGGCTTCGTTTGAGTCTCATCAATTCATACAATTCCTTATTATTCGTGCACACCATGCCGCCTTCGATCGTCGTCATGTGATGACCAAAATAGAAGCTAAAAGTTGAGCCTGTGCCCCCACCTCGTCGATTCCCACGTTTATCCGTGACTCCGTGTGATTCACAAATGTCTTCCAAAAATATCGCGTTTGGGTATTTTTCTTTCAATGCCTCAATCGGCGCGTTTAACCCTAGAAGATGCGTGACGAATACGATTCGTATATCATCGTCCGGTAAATTATCAAGATCGAAACTGTAGTCATTTAAATTTATATCGCAAAAAACAGGTTCGAGATTATTTTGAAAAACCGGCGATACGTTCGTTACCCACGTGCATGCGGGCACGAGTACCTTCGAACCATCAGGAATTTTATACAGTTCTTTGACCGATGAAATCAACAGGGAATTTGCGGTGCTCCCGGACGTGACAAACAGAGAATAGTTACATTTCAACCAATCACTCCACGCGCGCTCAAACTCTTCGACCTTCTCACCACACGTATATCTATCGGTTGACGAGATAAATTCGATAAGTTTGAGTTTATCGGATTCAGTGATCGCGTCGCACATTAACGACCACATTTTTTAAAAAGGTGGTTGTATGCTTTAAGCTATTTCATATTTGAAATATTTTTTTCCAATCGATTTTAAATCTCTCAATATTTTTTTATTATTTTCCGTGTGGTTCAGTGCTTCTGTCCCACTTGCTTCGGCAGCGAGGTAGTGTAACGCGTCGTCGCCGAATCCATAGTTGAGTTGCAATAATTGTCCAAGATGACAGTCGCGCGTAAAGCACGTACGCCTTTTGATCCCATGTTTTTCAAAAAGATTCGACAAAAGCATGTCGTCGTTCCACGAAATCGCGTATAATTCTTTAAATTCCGGTAAAATTGTAGTGAGCCACTCTGTTTTCGCGAGACACGCGCCGTACGATTCCAATACGTCGACCGGTTCGCCGTGAACTCGAGGATAATGTCCCTTAAAGTAATTTTCAAAATCAAATCCAGATAAACCCCATACACTACGAGACCCTTCATCTTGAAAATTTTTAAATAAATGTAATAACAGATCTTCTTTGTACATGGTGTCGTCGTTTACGTACAGAATCATATCCGCATCGGTCTTACCGATTGGTCCGACAGCTTGCGTTCCGGGTCCCAAGTCTTCACAGTCGCGGTTTATCACGACGTTGTCCCCGAATGTTTCGAATGGAAACGAGCCATCCCAATCCGGGAATCGATCGTATTTTTTTGGAATATTTACCCAAACTTCGCGACATCCTTTTATATTTTTCAAGTGGTCAACGATTGGTTTTAAATATTGAAACCTCGTTGGGATACTAGTCATGCTCACGATGACTTTCATTATTATATATAATTTCAATTTCTTTTTAACCTCGTTTCTCAAAATAATAAAAATGTTATAATATAATATAATGTTTTCTAGAACAAAAGCAGTTGCGTCAGGTGCGACTCAGCAGATGTCTACCATGCCCGGTGCTCAGCGAGTGATAGGCATGGGTCAGCAGGGACTCATCATCCCTAAAAATACGGGACCCGATGCTAAAGTACCATGGAAACTCGTAGGTATCGTGACCTTTTTAACGGTGTTGTTTGTGTCTACCTCTTCTATGGGAATCGGTATCTATAATAATTGTCAAAAAGCCAAAAATTCGAAAAAATGGACCAATATAAAAAATTATTGGTCGCACACCATGGCGTCCGGTTTGGGAATTTTTTGTACTTTAATGATTCTTAATTTCATGAAGGGGAAGAAAGAAGTCGCCGCGTTGCAGTTGATTCTGGGGTGCATGGGCATGATCGGCGGCGCGATGTTGATTCCGATGATCAACGATTGCTCACCAAAAGATAAGAAGGGTAAACTGGGTGGCGCGGGCGCTCTCTTGGCATTGAACATTTGTTGTGTGATTCTAGGATTCATAGCGTTCACTGGTACTAAGAAACCGGTGGTGCAAAGTCAATAATGGTAGTTATAAAAATATAAAGCTACTGTAATAGACATGAGCGACGGTTTTGAAAAAATGGTCCTGGTCGGCGCACTGTTATGCTGTTGCTCATCTAGCATGATCGCCCTCGCAGGCGGGGGCGCTTACAAATTCGTTAAAACCGGGGGAGTCGAGGGCACGGAAGAATTCTATGTAAAAAAATTTGAATTAGACGTTTTGAAAAAAAGTCTCATCGAAGCACTCGCCAACGGTGTCATAATTGAAGAGTACCAACTCAAATTTGAAGATCAACACCTCCCTATGGCGGATTTTATCAAATATAAAGTTGCCAATTCCTCAAAGTTTAAAGCTCAAGATAATAGGATATTAACAAAACAACCGTATATAAAACCGATATTGAAGTGGTGTGTAAAACATTACACAAATTATAATGCGTTTCGAAGAGATACGGAAACTCAGGCAATTTTAAGAATGAATGGAACAAAAATGACACCCGCACAGCTTCACGCGACGTATTTCAATGACTTGTCCCTCGAAGCACTGAAACTATGGAAAGACATGTGTAAACACCGCGATAGGTACGAACCAAAAATAGATCCCGTAGACACCGCGACAGGTAGGAGGCGAAAATAGATCCTTAAAGTACAGGATGCATGTATTCGAATCGATTCACATCATTTTAATGCTCTTGTCTTATGTTATAAAAAAGACAGGAAGATTGAGTTTAAGTGAAAAGCATAAAATTTTAGCATTCATGGGCGAGGTAATAAAACAAACGGATTTTAAACCTCTTCTTGACTGTCGTAAACCTTTTTCAGCGTGTAAAGTCCAAGAAGGACACCGGCGACCGAGTATAACGCGTAGTAGTTCGAACCTTTTCTGTATTGATACACGGTCCACAGGAGACTCGCGATAATACCGGCTAGTATCTCGCGCATATCATGCCTCTTAACATCTGTCATGTTATAAATCTTACTGAAGTCGTTAAGAATCTGTGCGATACCTATCGTGACAGCGACAAATATAATAGTATTATCAATATCCATTAATATAATTAAAGAAAAAAATATATAATAGAATACAAAATGACTACCCCCGAACAAGTGCTCGCTGGCTATGACAACTCTAAGGAATCGAAGCAACTTATTATTAAATTAAAGACCCTCGCGCAAAGATACAAGAAAACCGGTGTGAACAGGGAAAACATTTCAGGAATTGTGTGTAAATTGATGATGGAAGTGAATAATCTCAAGGCGATACCGGGTCCTGAAAAAAAGGAACTCGTCATCGACCTTATATATAATTTGATAGAAGGTCTTGAAGGTGAAGAAGGTGATGAAGACACTGAGTTTGAAATACTTCTCAAAACAATGGTACCGCCTATGATCGACAGCTTCTCTGCAATGCTAAAGGTATCTAAAGCTTGCAACTGTTTTGGTAAATAGATGAGGTTTCCGAATCTAGAAACCATGATAAAATATGGAATTTACACAATTTGTGACCTCGTTCTTTTTTCGCAGGGAAAACTCGTACCGAGAAATATAAATATTTTAGAAGAATGTGAAGACTGTTCATTTGTCTTTGACGGGAACATGTGTCCCAATTGCAACGACCTTAAAAGAAACAGTTTATTAATGATTAAGTAACATGGGATTCCACGTAGTGATCACCGAGACTAGTCGAGGATTTAGTCGAGTCGAGAGTGATTGTGTGTGTTGTGCCGAGCGACGATTAATTAAAACACTCAAAAGAGAGTGCTTCAAAAGGGGAAATAGGATCTTCAAGTTTTCGAATTGGGTACGAAGAAAATTTGGAACGTTAATTATCTCGAGACCGACAAGCTACGGTGATGGGAAATCTTTGCCGTGCGTTTTGTGTAGAAAAATGATTGAAAAATATGATTTAAAGTGGAAGGCTTTTGATGGCGAAAAATGGATCGAGAGTAAATATCCATTTCAATTACCAAAATCACAACCGACGAACAAACAACGCCGAGAACTAGGTTTTGGGTTTAATAACAATTCCTAACGCGGCTTGTAAACTACTTTGGTGTCTTTGAAGTGGCTTTTCTCTTTTGAGTTTTAAAGTCTCATTCCCACCCTTTGAACCCTGTATCTCTAATAATTTTTTATGATTTATCACGGGTGCGATCAGTCTATCTGTGTGTGGAGTAGTCTCGACTTCCTCCGGAATCTCAACATCGATAGAAGTATCACTTCTAAATTCATTGATGTCCAGATCTCCACCGAACACTTTCAAACGTTCGCGACGCGGTGCGAATTTTATATGACCAAGTTTATTGTACATTTTTTTACGCATCATGACAATATTTCCGCATATGATGCTTCCTCTCGTGATTCCATATTTTGAAACTGCGTAGCTTTTCATGCACGACCAGGAACAAAATTGTCCGCACGTATAAAATTTACGGCGTCGATCGTCGTATCTATACGGCATTTGTAATATCATGTTTTCGTGTGGGTGTGAACACCACCAGCACCAGCCCGAATCTGACATTATATAATAGACTCTCAAAATATCTTTAAGCTTAATTTTTTTCTTATAACAATATATACTATCGACATGGGTGGAGGTGGCAGTCAGACAGTTAACCAAAATATCAACATGAAAGCACTCACTCAGATTACTAATAAGAGCCTGAATAAAATTGAAGAAACAACTGAAAATAGAATGACAAATGTTCAGTCTTTAAATGTTAAATTATTTGATATCGTAAACTGCCCGATTAAGATGGAACAGACGATCGAATCAAAATTTGTGGCGACGACGGAAACGATGATTGAGGCAGTACAGTCAGCACAGGCTGATATTACAAATGAATTAAAAGCACAAGCCTCAGCCGCGATTGAGAAATCGACAGAGGCTGGTAATTTCCAGTTTGGCGACAGTCAGAACGCGAACATCAATATTAATCAAGAAATTGAAAATATAGTATCGAATGAGTTAAGTACAGAAACACTGAAAAAGACTATCAATTCTTCGAGTAACATGCAAGATGGGAATTTGGAGATATACGGATACACGTGTGAGAGCGACTCGGAAGCACAGGGTCTCATGATCAGTCAAAATATTCGAGCCTCGTTCGCGGCGGCGGCGATCACAAAAAGTCTCACACAAGCGTTATCGACGTCGAAGGTCGTCAATGAGATCTCAGCGTCCGCTGACGCGGATCTAAAATCTGAAAACAAAGGTATAGCCGATATCGTCGATTCAATCGGGAACATCTTCACGGGACCCATGAAATACGCGCTTATGATATCCGCTGTCTGTTGTGGATTATGTGTGATCATGTTGGTCGTGCTGGGCATGTCGGGTGGGGGGCAGCAGGCGATCGCGAAAGGTCAAGTTCCAAACATGATAAAGGCGACGAACGCGATGACGCGCGGGCGCGGTCCCGCGCCTGGTACGGGGAAATACGGAAAGTTTGGAAAATATGGAAAATTTGCTAAAAAATAAATAATACATTTTTGTTCTTCGCGATGTACACATCGCTGACAACAAAAACAATTAGATGGTTTCGAGATGTTCGATCAATTTTGAACGACTTTGTTTTTCCGCTATGGAAATGATACGCGCGAGTTTCTCTTCGTCCGACGACGATGCCGCGGCTAAATTATACACGACATATGGGTTCAATGGCTTGTCGAGTGGACGTTCTTTTACATATTTAATCGCGTTCGCCGCGCCACCTTCAAGGTTCTCGCGACGTCCCCCTGATAACCAAACGACCAAGACAACCGCACTGGCGACTAATAACAATCTATTTAATAGTTGATATTTCTTGATATTCATTATATTAATATACATAAAGAAATAAATTTCTTTAAGTCATATGATCCTGAGCATCGACGTTGGAATCCGGAACCTCGCAATGTGTCTCTTTGACGAGACATCTAACCTCGTCGTCGAGTGGGACGTAAGCGGAGTTCCGCCTGAGTGTAAAGAAGGACTCTTCGAATCGCTGAGGAATCATCTCGATGATAGACCCTGGGTGCTGACACCCAATACAATTCTCATAGAAAAGCAACCCGATAAAAATAGAAAGATGAAAACCGTCGAACATTTTTTACACGCGTACTTTATCATTAAAGCACCTAAATCTGAAACAATCGTGTACGACGCAAAATTTAAAATACCCGACGTCTGTGGTCCCGGACGCGCGCAATATTTAAAACGTAAAAAGGTGTCGATCGAAAGATGTGAAGCTTTCATTCGATCACATGAAATTAATAAGCATTGGATTCCCATTTTTAACAAATCCAAAAAGAAGGATGATCTCGCCGACACGATCATGCAAGCGATCAGTTTTACAAAACGCGTCGAACCTTTAAAAAAGACTTCGAATAAAACGAAATTAATCATAGCTAGAAAACCAAACGACAATCAAAAAAGAACAAAATATTCAAAATCTAATCTCGCGTGGGTGTATCTAAATAAACCGGATTGTGAATGCCTCGAAAAAAATAAAAGATTCATGAAAGATCTCAAAAGATATTATAAAAATATAGATGATTTCGTGAAAGACATTAAATTAAAGAAGTGAAGTACGTACAAGTAAAGATGAAATCACCTCTTCGATACCCTGGGGGGAAGACGCGCGCGTGTTCTTTATTAAACGAAATTATAGTAGAAAAGGATTTAGACGTGAGCACAGTCGTCTCCCCATTTTTTGGTGGTGGGTCGTTTGAATTTTTCATGTGTACGAATCATGATTCCAAATTGATCGTCAATGATAAATTCAAACCACTCGCGAGTTTTTGGACGTGTGTAAAAAATAGAAACCATGAATTGTGTACAAAATTAATGACATATTTGGGAAAAATAGACAAGGACACATTCACAGACATGAGAAAAACAATAATGTCTGAACCCGACGCGCTCAATCAAGCCTGTATATTTTTTATAATTAATCGATGTTCGTTTTCGGGCGCGACGCTATCAGGTGGATTCTCAGAAGAGTCTTCGAGGAAACGTTTTACAGAATCATCTATAAAAAGAATTTCCAAATTAGACTTAAGCGATATCATAATAGAGAATAAAGATTTTGTGGATTTTATTGACGCGTATCAGGGATTTTTCATGTTTTTAGATCCTCCATATTATTTAGGAAATAATTCAAAATTGTATGGAAAAAATGGGGACATGCATGAAAATTTTAATCATGAGAAATTACATGACATGGTAAAGACGAAGAAAAATTGGATAATGACGTATAATAATTGTAAATTTATAAAAGATTTGTACAAGGATTTTGAGATTCGAGAGGTTTCATGGTCGTATGGCATGAACTCGAGTAAGGAATCATCTGAAATAGTTATAATAGGTTAGGTGGCAATTTACCCATATTATCTAAAGAATATGGACTTTTCATTAACTGGTTTATATTAATAGGTTGAAAGGCGCCTGTGACCGATAATTGTGCATATCCGTTATTATTTGACCGACTATGTACTTTTACACGTACTCTCATTCTCTGTTTAATCTCAAATTTAGGAACGCCTAAATTAAATACGTCGTCATCCAAGTGATAGAGTCCATATCCATCACTGATCTGTATATAACACGAACCCTTCTTCCTATAATATTCGTTGATAGCGTTGTCATCTATATCTATATATTCGTCTTTATACTCACTTTTAATTTTTAGCCACTCTTCATATATCATTTTATTTTGTAAAAATGGTGGACGTTTCATATTTAACTTGTTTAGATGTTTGTTAAATAATTCTGAATTTGAAAACCAATTATCATTTTTCCACTTTAAAATTGTTTGTCCCCAATCCGGCGCAGAAGCCTTTTTAACTTCGATACTTTTGTCATCAATACACTTTATATCCGGAGCGTGTGAAGAACCACCAACTTGTTCTATGACAAATGGACTATTTTTTATGATGGCATACACCTCATTTTCATATTTTTTACCACTTCTCGAACAATTAGAACCCTTCTTATAAAATAGATTTACGAGTGAACCAATTTCACTTCGTATATTTTTGAGTTCATTGAGTATTATTTCCATATTTGGTTTTTAACGCATATATTCCTTAAATGGGTTAATTGCGCAACATTAAAATACTACGTATGAATAGATGAGTTATTTTATAAAGAAACGTAAATTATCGAAAGCGACGGACGACATTCCGGTGTTTAGTCTCAATGGATATAAGGGGTACGCAAAAGTAACGAGTGTGTACGATGGTGATACGTTCAAGGCATGTATAACGCTCGATGGTAAACTTCGTAAATTTATATTTCGAACATTTGGTTATGATAGTCCAGAAATGAAACCACCTTTAAATACACCTTCGCGTGAAGAACATATAAAACAGGCGAGGTCTTCTCGTAGACAATTCATGGACTTTATGAATTTCGAAGAATATTACCCATATACATTATGGAATCCATTTATATGTAATTGTGGTGTAAATGGGTGGGTGTGGATCGAATGTGGCAAAAATGATAAATATGGAAGAACGCTCGTCACTGTTTACAAAAATAAACGGGACACCAAATCTGTCAATCAACGCATGATCGAAACGGGACGCGTCAATATATATAATGGAGGAACCAAAGATACATTCGAATTGCCCCTAAGTCAGGTGTGATCCTCAAAAAAACAAAAAATACAAACCATGATACACTGCCACTGCTGCGGCTGGGATATTGATCGCGCCATTCAAATGGGATGCATCCAATGCTTTAAGAGGTGTACCATCCCGAAGACGGTCAATGGGAGGCCTATGTTGAATGCGCATACACTCGTAAATTGTGCCAAAAATAACTGCCCGGTCATGTTTAAGCACGCTTTGAAAGAATATGTTGAGGGCAAAATACAACCCGAAACTTGGGATATTCCGGGTCGAGAATATGAGGTCTTTACTCATGTTATTCAGCACAGAAACCCAACTTGGTATCCGTACATTGTTGATTTTGTTTCCCGCTCAACCAATCCCAGGAATATCGCTCTCTTGAAACTCGCCATCAAGGTTGGTGACACCGCTATCAGCAGTCAAATTTACCCATACTTGAAGCCGAGAACGACCGAAACCGCCACTCGCAAAGACTTGACTGATTTTATGGAATGTGCCGCATTTAGCGGACAAATTCACTTGGTTAGATGGGTTGAACAGCATTTTAACGAACGCAGTGATGTTCCGTGGCCGAGTGCCTGGAAGAACAATGGTCGCAGATTAATTGAAATGATTTTCAAGAATAAGGAACGGTGTAAGCGAAGACACCTTGAACAACTTGTTGGGCATTTTGCGCACATATTTGAAAGGGTGGAGATTCACTGCTGGGATGCTGTCGCAAAATTGGTTCTCTCTGTCAAAGACGATTACTTGGCCGGGCATCGTTTTGGTGAACCGTCTCTTTTTGAAATGTTTTGGACTCAGTTGAATGGTAGAAGACATGCCACACCCAGCTGGAAAGAATACTGTATCAGATGGAGTAAGCCTTATGAATTGAGCCATATTCATACGCAATGCCCGGAATGGCCGGCTGATTTCTTAGCGTTGTGCGAATCTACACCGGGTAGAAATTATTCGTGTCGCCAGGATATGATAAGATTTGCCTCGGAGAATGGACTTGGCCCGGCTCTCCCGGTTCGGGAACCGGAACCTGAAGTGGTTCCCACCCCGATCGTGGAAAAGGAAGCCACGAACCTTCAAAAAGCGTTAGCAGTCATCGAAGATTGTGAGATTCCGGAAGGAAAATACCTTGAAATATGTAAATGGCTATTGGATGCGCATCGCCACGGGGTTCGTTAGAATTAGATTGTAAACACACCTAAGTCACATCAAATCAAGTAAAAAGTCAATTCAAAATGCGCTGCCCCAATTGCAAAACATGTGTATCCGCTATTAAGAAAGGACACACGGAATGTGTTATGTCTTTCGATTATAGGAAATGCAAGAATGCTTTGATTGAAGCCGCTAAAGCAAAACAGCTTCATGTATACAACGCTCTCAAAGAAATGCATTGGATTCGGAATTTGAACCCCTCCCTTATCGATGACTGGGATACCCTTGGAACTCAACTTATCTTGAATAATTGGTACGATCAATACTATGAAATGTATAGACCCATCATCCAAGAAAGACCCTCTGGTATTGAGCCGCGGCGCAAAGAACATGTGCGAAACGTTGTGAAAGCATGTCTGAAAGCCAATGACTTACAAACTCTGCGGAAATATGTGTATGCGACTTCTGTGGTTGGTAATGATTGGACACCCGCTCATTACTATGTGGCACACTATGGGTATCAAGTTCCGGGACCACGGATTATGGATTCTTATATATCTGAGGATGATATGATGGATGTGATGGGATTGGCTATTAAAACAAAGAATAACGATATGATTAAAGAAGTGTATGGGTGGTTTCAAAACAGAAGCACCCATTGGAATACGTGGGATTTTGATTATGCGGTTGAAACTGGGGACATATCTGTTTTGCTTCAAGTCGCTGAATTATGGAACAATTCCCAAGATGGGATGAGAGGTGTTGGAATCCAAATGAAATTGACCACCATCGCAAAAAGTCGCTTGGATATGTTAAAGTTGTTGGATGATTTCCTTCCTAACAAGGAATACCCGGAGAATATGGTGCGTGAGATGAATTACAGCAGAGGTAAATCTACCAGAGCCAGAAGACAGATGGCTTCGTATGTATCCCAAAAGATGCTTGAGCTAGGACACACACACGTTATTAACCAAGCAGAGGAGCGACGAGTTGAGCAGGAGAGAATTGAACAGCGCCAAGCCACCGCCGCGCCCGTAGCTCCCCCACAAGAAAGACCCACCAATCTTCAAAAAGCGTTGGCGATCATTGAAGATTGTGGTATTCAAGAGGGGAAATATTTGGAACTATGCAACATTCTCATGGATGTGCATAGGGAATTATTAAATTGTAATTAAACTGTAACGAATAAGAACCTAAGTCGGACTCGGAGGTATTGATTTCGGAACAGAGATGACCACACCATACGAAAACGGACGAGGCTGCCCTAAGTGCCGGTTTGCACCCAATGGGTGCCCATCGGGGTGCTGTGTAAACCCCTATTATGTTTGGAAAGGAGAGAGGCTCACACCTGAGCGTAAGGCTGTTCTACATAAAGAAGCAATGAAAAGACTTAAACTCAAATCAAAATCGATGAAGAAGTCGAAGAAGAAGTCAACGAAGAAGAAGTCAATTAAACAGTCCAAGACGGTGGTATCAAAATCAAATCGTACTTTAACACCCGGTGAAACCTGGGACCATAATGGCGCCGATATCCGACTTGTATCGATTAAACCACGAGAAGACGGAAGCCATGTCTTATCAGTGTGTGTTACAGAAGGTGACAAGACACCAAGGTCTAGGCAATTATGCAATTCCGATGTTAATTCCACCCGATACAAGGGCCAATATGGACTTGAAGGGTATGCACAGGTAGCGTCATGCAGTTGCTTGCATTGCTACCGACAGCATATGGGGCGTCAATGGTCCAATGATTTGCGCACTAAGATAAGCAATGCAATTAGACACGGTAAACACTATGATAAATATGAGCCTCTTATTGGTATAAGTAGAGATGAACTTATCACACGTCTCATGGAAAAAATGCGCATTAGATATGGAATAACATACTCCGCAGTCACTTGGGGTGATATTGTCTCTGGACGATATCCATTTGAGATCGATGAGATCATACCAAGACAGGTCCTGTATATAGAGGAAAATATAAATGACGTCGACCAGTGGACTCGCATATTCAACCAAAAAAATTTCCAATTACTTACGAAAAAGGATAATGACGCAAAGGGCGCACGTATCGAAAATATTGCAGATTTTCATATTTTCAACTCCATTTTCCCATTAGAAGGAGCTCGACGTGTGATAATTGATTCTAGACTGAATTGGATTCGCAGACGTATGAAACGCGAGCTTGAACTACTTGACTCTGAGAAGGAATTTTTTGAAATCCATGACAGATCCAGTTTCCATTAACCGGGACATATCTATTATTAAAGAACATTATAAATAAAATGTAATATTATCATAGGCATGAACAGATCAACATATTTGAACAAAGGTGCCACATTAGTTATCAGGGGTGACGAT
>Ga0207992_1000200_pt1 | contig 32130 bp, 25 predicted proteins | sample ETN02SmetaG_FD_185788 | JGI IMG/M metagenome (GOLD analysis project Ga0207992, IMG submission 185788) | Marine microbial and viral communities from oxygen minimum zone, Eastern Pacific Ocean - ETNP2014F10-02SV255 (SPAdes) (version 2) | ecosystem: Environmental > Aquatic > Marine > Oceanic ...
GACAGAGAAGTTACAATTCTTTGGGATGGAATAACAAGAACTAAAGTGAATTCCATTAATGGAGATTTTAGTGGTTCTTTTGTCCTTCCATCGAATACATTTGCAGGAAATCATACATTGTCAGCTTTGATTAATGATCAAAATTTCCTTCGTGGGTCTTCCGATGATGCTGAAGTATTAGTTATGCGTGAAACTGAAATTACGGTTCAATGGTTAGGTGGATTTAGAAACTCAACTTCCCCAGTTTCAGGATATTTGCGTGATGTTGTTGGCGTTGGTTTATCAGATTATCAGGTTGATATTTATTTTGATGACAAATATGTAGGAAATGCAACTACTGGAGACTCAGGTATTTTCGCTTATGACTTGTTTGTAGATAAGGACACAGATTTAGGAACGCATAGTGTAGAAATTATTTTTGAAGGTTCATATCTTTACTTAGCATCAGAAGAGGAAGTAGATTCTGATATTTTAGCACAGACTTTCTTCGTAACAGAGCCATTAGAAGTATTTCGTTTACAGGAGTTCTATCTAACATCTTATCTGATTGATGATTTAGGAAATCCAATGTCTAATCAAGCCATCAATGTTACTTTCGGAGGTCAGAAATACCCGTTATTTACTGATGAAATGGGTTATGTTGAAAAGAATATGACCTTAGCTTCAAATTATGCACTTGGTTATTTTACAGCTTCATGGGATTATAATGGCTACCAATATTATCTTCCTACAACAGGTGAACAAACTGTAGTAGTTGTTGCTTCCACGAGTATTATGGTTGAATCAGAGGAATCTGAAGTTACAGTTGGAGATTCATTTGAATTTAGTGGAAGAATAGTAGATGATATGGGTAATCCATTGAGTACTAATCTTAACTTCCTTTTTCATGGTCAATATGTAGAGACATTAGTAACAGATAGTGACGGACGTTTCTCGCATGAATATTTGGTTCCACATTATACAGAAGCTGGAGCGAATACAGTAACAGTTCAGTATGTTGCCGAAGAATTTTATCTTCCTTCATCCTCTATTTTGATGCTTCAGGTATTCCACAATACAAGGATTGAAATGGATGAGTTTGAAGGCATATTGAATTCTACTACACCTATCACAGGATTTGTATATGATGATGCAGATAGGCCTATTGAAGGATTAAATGTTCGATTAGTAATGGATTCTGTATTCCCAATAGATGGAGTAACAGATAGTAATGGAGAATTCACTATCTCATTAAATGTACCATTTGGAACAGCATTAGGATACCACAATTTGACACTTACTTCCTTCAGTACAAATGAATATATTGATAATTCAACAGAATCTAGGATATTTATTAGGGGTGAAACACAGCTAATTCTCCAGGTTCCAAGTTCATTAGAATATCATCAGGATTATTCAGGCCAGATAATATTGAAAATGCTTGATGGTACACCTGTTTCAGGAGCCCCTCTATTGGTTTCCTTTCAACCAAATGGAGTTACATCTATGGTTATAACAGATTCTAATGGAACTGCAATTTTTGATTCGATATTCTCAGGAAATGAAACAGTCCCAATGACTGTCAAAGTAATTTACACAGGTGATGAGCATTACCTTGGCAATGAAGTGGAATCAACAATTATTTACAGACCACCTACGCAGGAATCAAATTATTCATTATGGATAATTCTGGCGGCAACTTTGGTTGGAGGATCTGGTGTAATGTTAGGATGGAAATGGTATCGTGATAGACACCTCAGAGAAATAAGGAGAATCCTAGAATCAACTGCTTTGGCATTAGAAGCTAATATGGATTACAGAGACTCTGTCGTACATTCATACAAAGAGATGTGTAAAATATTACAAGGTCATGGTTATTTAAGGCAACATTTTGAAACAGTTCGAGAGTTTCAAAAAGCATTGGAGGAAGCCTTACCTTTGAATCATTCTTCTGTTGCTTATTTGACTTTACTTTATGAGGAAGCCGATTATACAACTAAAAGTTTGGATGATGATCATAGATTGAATGCAGTTTCCTCGCTTAGAACAATTATTGAAAGTTTAGATACTAATAGTGAAAACATAGAGGATTGAAATGGCAGTTTCTAGCCGTTTAGGTATAAGTATCTTATTTGCCACAATTACAGTTTGTACTTTAGTTTTATTTCCACTCTTACAAATTGTTGTTGAAAGAGATCCTCAGTTATCAGCCTATGATGATGATTGGAATGATATTTCACAGTTTAGAGAATCTCTAGAGAATGAATCTAATACCTCTTACAATGTAAGTGCAATTTTATCTAATCCTGCAGTTTTAGATGAAGTTACTAACCCTTCCTCTACATTACTTGTTGTTGCAGGTACAGAATCACCCTATACTACGCTTGAATTAGAGATACTTGCAAGATTTATGGAAGAGGGGGGGAGTATTCTTGTTTTCGGAGATTTTGATTATTCTAATACAATTGCAGATTTATTCGCTATAGAATATGTGAAGCACAAACTATGGGATAGAAATTACAAAGGCAATGTTTCTTTAATAGAAACTACAGCATCTATTGATGGCGTATCTTATAATGTTCTTTTAAACGAACCAGTCGCAATTAAGTCTTTAGATACTCAGGAAGTTAATCTATGGAGTCCTGATAAAAAGATTGAATGGAGTAGATCGTCTTTCATGACAACATCAAGTAATTCATGGATTGATTCTGATGATGATGGTTCTATAACTCCCGAAGATGAGGTGGCACCACTTAATGGTTTTATTTTGGGTATGCGTTGTGATTTACGCTCTATGGGTAATCCTATTGGTTCAGCTGTTTTTATTTCCGATTCTAGTTTACCAATTAATAATATGGCGGGTGAAGGTCAAAATTCTCAATTTTTGATTAATTTAGTAAAGTCTATGATTGGAGATAGTGGTTTAGTTCTTTTTGATGAGTCTAGACATACACAAGAATCTTTTGGAGCCAGTTTGTTCCAGGCCGCTTTAGGTTTTTATTTCCTTTTATCTGGTGATACTTTAATCCTTCAAATTATTAGATTAAACGTGTTAGTAGCAGTTATAATTTTGACTATGGCCTTGGCAATGAGGCAACCTGAACCTAGGAAGTGGTATCACATCTTTGACATACGAAAACCTAGGCCCTTCCGTTCATATGGGCATAATTTAGACACAGGTATTATTGCATTGCAAGAAGTTCTTTTAGAGCGCCTGAGACTAAAATATCAAATTTATGAGTTTGATGAAAAACCTCGGAAAATTAGACTTGAACTTCTTCCAAATTTAGTTAAAAGTTATAATATACCCTTAGATGATGACTTTAAGATGCTTCTGGGTGCCCCTACTAAGTTGGGACCAAATGACCTTCGGGGCATAGCCAAAAAATTGAGCGCGTGGTAAAATTGAGTGAAAAGAAAAGCGGAACTGGAAAAGCCATCTCGATAGAAGAAACTAACAAAGCAGCTAAGTCTATAACTGATGAAATATCAAATGTTGTTTTGGGCAAAGAACAGACCATAGAGATGCTTATGGCTGGGGTTTTAGCTAACGGTAATATTTTGTTTGAGGATTTTCCAGGGTTAGCAAAAACCTTGATGTCTAATACTTTGGCAGATGCTTTGGGTTGTGAATTCAAAAGAATTCAATTTACTCCAGATTTGCTTCCTGCTGATATTACTGGATCTTATTTTTATGATCCTGAAAAGAACAAATTTACTTTCAGAGAAGGTCCAATATTTTGTAATATTTTACTAGCGGATGAGATTAATCGTGCACCACCTAAAACACAGGCTGCATTGTTAGAAGCTATGCAGGAAAAACAAATAACTATAGAAGGAATAACTCACAGATTATCTAGGCCTTTCATAGTTCTTGCAACTCAAAATCCTATAGAGTATGAAGGAACATATCCTTTACCAGAAGCCCAAATGGACCGATTTTTGATTAAATTAAGTGTAGGTTATCCCGATGAAGAAGTGGAAACAGGTATTTTGCAGGGACGTTCAGAACGTAAGAAGGACTCATTTACAGTTAAGGCTCGAGCTTCTTCAGATAAAGTAGTTGAAATGCATAATTCTATTGAAGAAGTTTATGTCAAAAAGGAAGTAATGAGATATATTGTAAACTTAGTTCAAGCAACTCGTAGAGATCCTAGAGTTGCAGTAGGTTCAAGTCCGCGTGGAAGTTTAGGGTTATTCAAATTGTCAAGAGCTTTGGCAGTTTTGGCCGGTCGTGATTATGTGGTTCCAGATGACATTAAAAGAGCCACAATACCTGTTCTTGGCCATAGAGTAATCTTGAAACCTGAAGCACGTATTAGAGGTGTTAAGGTTGAAGAGATTTTATCTGAATTGTTAATGACAGTTGAAGTTCCTGCTGTTACTGTGGAATAATAGGAAATGTGGACTCGTAAGGCCGTTGTATATGTTGGCCTTGGAACTATTTTAGTTCTTTTCTCGCCTTTTATTAATAATCTTCAATTATTTTTATTAGGTACTACTATCTTGGGTTTTGTTGCAATTCATAGTTTAGTTAACACACGCCCTATAGAGGTTAAGATAACGAGAAGTTTTGACGCCGATCAAGTATTTGAAAATAGTAGTGTTACTATAGATTTAGTAATCCAAAACAAGGGCCGTTCTGTAGGATTTTTGGAGGTATATGATAATTTACCATCAGAGGTAGAGGTGAATAATGGTTCAAATCATACTATTATTAAACTTAATAAAGAAGAATTAGTTGTAAATAAATATCATCTTGATTGCCGTCTTCGTGGTCAATTCCGTCTCGGAAATCCCAGCTTGAGAATTTATAATCCTTCCTTTTTGTTTTATTATGAAGCCGACATAGAATCAAAATCTAGTTTGGTAGTTTTACCGTTAATTGAGCAAATAGAAGGTGTAGATCTTTCAACAGATTTCCCTAAAATGTATCAGGGAGCTTTACCCATAAGGCGTATTGGAACTAGTGGTGAATTCTACGGAATTAGAGAGTACTTTCCAGGAGATGATTTCAAAAATATTAATTGGAGAGTTTTTGGTCGAACAAGAAAATTGATGGTTAACCAGTTTGAAAGAGAAGATATTTCAGATGTTATGCTCGTTCTTGATGCACGAGAAATATCAGGTACTGGTACTATATTGAGAAATCCATTAAATTATTCATGTAGAGCTGCAGCCTCTTTGACAAGTTTCTTCTTAAGATCTCGAAATCGTGTTGGTTTGACAATATATGGTGAGACAGTAGATGTTATTCCTCCTGATACAGGTGAAAGGCATCTTTATCGCATATTAACGGCCTTAGCAGAAGTCAAAGCAGCAGGTTCATTGGGTTTACATACCGTATTAGGTGATCTTCGTAATTTCACACCACGTTCTCCAGTAATGGTAATTTCTACACTTGAGAATGATTCAACTAGTACAAATGCACTTAGGGAAATTACTGCTAGAGGATTCAAATTGACTGTAATAGCTCCGGACACATTAGATTATGATAGAGATTCTCGTATAATTTCACCTACAGTTTACTTTACAGCTTCAGCTTCTCTTGATAACAAGATTACAGAAGCAAGATCTCTTGGAGCTAGAGCTATGCGATGGGATCCAGATACTGTTTTGTCAACATCTTTAGCAGAGGTGGTTCGTTAGTGAATACAAATAATAGTCTTTCATTGATGCAAGGTATTGCAACATTTTCTCTAATGTTTAGTTTAGGTTTAGCATACACAATTAATCCTATAGAAGATTCACTTTTCCTTAATGCTTTAGACAGTATAATTTCAGGAATTTATGGAGGTGATGTTCTATCCAAATTAAGTAATTCAGTAATAGCAGGCATGTTAGTTGGACTTTTTACAGGAACACTTTTTGTTTTCTTGAGCTTTAGTAAGAAAGTTTACGATTACACATTATTGTTTATTTTCATCATAATAATTTTAATTTTTATAGCAGATATTAGAGATTTTGAACCTTTCCCTTACCAATTCACACAGCAGTTATTTCTCTGGCTTTGGATCGGCCTTCCAATATCTATAGGTATTGTTGGTATATGGAAGGATTATATTGGAAATCAAATTGTCTCAGCATTTTTAGTTTTAGTTATGCCTCTCGGTTTATCAGGAAATACAAATGAACAAATTTATCCCATTTTAGGTTTTGTTTTCTCCTTCATGCTATATATCGAATTGAGTTATGGCCACACAAGGTATAGTAGATTAGCAAGAGTAATGTATTATTCTAAGGAATACGAGACTGTTTTGCAGTGGTTTTTAACTACTTTAGTAATAACTTTAGCTTTAACTACGGGTTTAACATCTATAGCTTTCTTATTCCACGAATTCCTTAGTGGCTTGTTACCTTATAGTTTCAGTAATTCTATAGAATTTAATACAATTTATGGACAAGCATTATCCGTTTTAGTATTCTTTATGATATGGGCCGTAATCCAAACTTTGTTTTCTAGGCGTTATTTAGCTAGGCAGGTTGAAGATTAGTTCTTAAAACAGAAACTTCAAAAACACACCCATCCGTAATCTGCTGTATGGATAGTCCTTCCAATTTGAAAAATAACTACAAATATTGGGAAATAACAAAAGATTTGATAGATCAGTGTATTGATATCACTCTTAATTTGAGTCAGAGTGGACATCCAGGAGGTTCACGTTCTAAAGTCCACGGAATGTTGATTACGCTTCTTTCAGGAGCAATGAGATGGGATATTAGAGATCCAACTAAACGTTTTGCAGACAGATTTGTTCTTGTTGCAGGTCATGACAATCCTATGGTTTATGCAACATTGGCAATTCTTAATGAAACTCTCCGAATAAAATATGAACAAACAGGAGATTCTAAGTATCAAGTTAGAAACGGGGAAGAATTCCAATTAGTTTGGGAAGATTTACTTACTCTTCGTAAGAATAAGGGATTACCAGGCCATGCCGAAATGGAGGGTAAGACTCTTTTTTTCAAATTTAACACAGGTCCAAGTGGTCATGGTTCTCCAGCAGCAGCAGGTGAAGCCTTAGCTCATAAATTGGCAGGCACAGATCAAGTCAAAGTCTTTGCCTTTGAAGGAGAAGGTGGTTTGAGTACTGGAGCTACTCATGAAACATTAAATTCAGCTTGGGGCCTTGGTCTAGGAAATATAGTTTATTACATAGATTGGAATGATTATGGAATAGATAGTCGACCATTTAGTTCTATAGTTAAATCTACTCCTAAAGAATTGTTTGAAACTAGTGGTTGGCATGTTGAAGGAACAGATGACAATGAAGATTGGTCATCCTTTACAGAGGCCTATTATGATTTGTTAGTAGGTAATGCTAAGGATAATATCCCAAAGATGGTTTATGCAAAATCTCGTAAGGGAAGAGGCTATCATGTGTTTGATGAAAAGTCACACGGAGCACCTCACAAGCGTAATTCAGATTTGTTTTGGAAAACCAAGTCTGATTTCTCAGAAAAATATGATATCTCATTTGATAATTCAGGTGAGGTTGCAGCAGAAACTCGTAATGAACATGTTGAGCAGGCAAGAAGTTACTTTGAAACAGTAATTTCAGTGTTGCGTGATAATCAGGATTTAGTTGATTATTTAGCAGATAGATTGGTTGAGCTTGGAGATTCTGTACCTGAGCAAATAGGAGGATGTACTGTCTCTGAATCTAATCCTCTAAATGATAGCGAGATATTTGATTTTGAAAATTATCCTGATGAGCTATTTGCTGAGCCTGGGACTAAGATTCCCAATCGCGTTGGATTTTCTAAAATTGCTTCCTGGATTAATTCACATAGTCGTAAAAATTATGGTAGACCATTGTTTGTTGCAATGTCTGCAGATCTTGCAGGTTCAACAAATATTTCAGGATTTGCTGAAGGCTGGGGTGATATGGAAGATTTAGGAATGTATGATAAAATTACGAATACAAATTCCCCATTAATGCCACAAGGAATAACCGAATTTGCGAATTCAGGTATGATGGCTGGTTTATCAACTGTAAATTTCAATAATGACACGCTAGAACAATATAATGGTTTTATTGGTTCATTCAGTACATATGGTTCTTTTAGTTATCTGAAATATGGCCCCATTAGGTTATTCAGTCAGGTTGCTCAAGATTCACAAATTAAGGTTGGAAAATTATTATGGATTGCAGGTCACTCAGGTCCCGAAACAGCAGAAGATAGTCGCACACATTTTGGCATTTTTGCACCGGGTGTCACCCAATTATTTCCTGAAGGCCATGTAATCAATTTACACCCCTGGGAACACAATGATGTAGCTCCAGCCCTTGCAGCAGCCTTTGCTACAGACGTCCCAATTGTTGCTTTACATTTAACAAGACCTCCTATAGAGGTTCCAGATAGAAAGAAGTTAGGTATTGCAAGTTATTTGGATGCTTCAAAAGGAGCCTATTTGATTAGAGATTATGATTCTAGACCTAAAGAAGGTGTAATTATTGTAAGAGGAACTAGTTCAACAAATACGATTATTTCAATTCTTGAGGATTTAGGTTCAAAGCATAATGTAAAGATTGTATCAGCGATTTCATGGGAATTATTTCAGAGACAAAGTCAATCATACAAAAATTCAATTATTTCAGATCAAGAGTGGTCTGATTCTATGATTGTCACTAATACAGGCCTTAGAATTATGCAGAATTGGATTTCAAATCGCATAGTTGCAGAATATTCGGTTTCACCTGATTGGGATAATAATTGGAGAACTGGTGGAAGTATTGATGAGATTATTGATGAAGCTCATCTAAGTCCTAGATGGGTTTTACAAGCAATAGAAAAATTTGTTTCTGAAAGAAAGAATAGATTAGAAAGACTTAACAACCAAGTTCCAACCTTAGATTAATGTCTTACGAAAATTTCCCGATAGCTGTCATTGATAACGGCGGTCAATGGACTCATAGAGAATATAGAGTTCTAAATTATTTGGGATGTAGAGCTGAAATTGTTTCTAATGTTACACCAATTAAAGAATTGGAGAGATTCAAGGCACTTGTACTTTCAGGCGGGGCGCCAAGAATTGAGACGGAATCCGAAGCTCTTGGCTTGACTTCTGAATATATTGATTCAGGAAAATGGCCAATATTGGGTATTTGTGTAGGTCACCAATATATGGCTAACCATTTTGGTGGTAAGGCAGGACCTGCTGAAATTCCTGAGTTTGGTTCATCTTTATTGACATTAATAGATGAAGGATGGATTTTAGCAGGATTTCCAAAGGAATTTAATGTATGGGAATCTCATAATGATGAAGTCCATGAAATGCCGAATGGATTTAGATTAATGGCATCTTCAGATGCTTGCCAAGTTCAAGTAATTCAGCATGAGAATTTGCCTTATGCTGGTGTTCAATATCACCCTGAGGTTGAGCATAGTGAATATGGTTCTGAACTTTTCCAGAATTTTCTAAACAAAGCCTTAGAATGGAATAAAGAATAGACTGTTTTTTTTATTGAAACACATAGGTTAGTTGCTTTTAACTGGTGTTCTTTAGTTATTTATGGCAGATATAATTGCTAGATTGTTTAGTTTAGGTTCCAAATTACAAGATCTTCCAGAGGAAAAAGAGAAAGCAATCAGCGGATATGGGTTTTATGATTGGGGTAAATCTGCTTTTGAGACCAGTGTTACAGTAGCATTACTTCCTGGCTGGTATGCGTATTTGTTTCTTGAGTCTCAGGGTCTAACTACATCTCTAGGATCAATAACTATGACTGGTGATGCGGTGTGGTCTCTATCAATAGCTATTGCTACGTTAATTGTTGCTGTAGTTAGCCCTCCATTTGGAGTTATAGCAGATAGACGTTTGATAAAAATTAAATGGTTGAAAATTTTGACTTATGTTGGAGCTGGAGCTACTTTCCTTCTAGCTTTTGCACCATTTTTTGGTAATGCTTCTTGGATTTGGTTGATGGTAATGTTTCTTTTGGCTAATATTGGACTAAATGGTGCAGGTGTCTTTTACAATTCGCTTTTGCCACACTTAGGCAAAGAAGATGAGATGGATGACATATCCAATAGAGCGTTTGCCTATGGATATCTTGGCGGCGGTATTCTTCTTTTAATTCATATGGGTTTGTATACGGCTTTTGGTTTGTCAGTAATACCATTCTGTATGGCTACTGCCGGAATTTGGTGGTATGGTTTTGCATTATTGACTTTCATGTGGGTTCCTGAACCGCCAATAGATAATGAAATGGAAGAGTTAAAATTTAGAAAAGCAGCCAAATTTGCAGTAAGTGAAGTAGCCCAGACATTAAGAGATGTAAGAAAATTCCCGAATTTATTTTTATATATGTTGGCATTTTTCTTTTTCATAGATGGCATAAATACAGTTACCGCATTAGGTGGTGTTTTTGGGACAACAGTCCTTGGCGTTACTACTACTGAATTAATATATACAATTTTAGCAATACAATTTATTGCAGCACCTTCAGCCGTAGCTTTTACTAAATTTGCAGATAAGGTTGGAACTAAGAAAGCTCTAACTGTTTCTATTTTTGGTTGGGTATTACTATGTTTTGCTGCACTTGCTTTTGCCCCTCTTGAATTAGAGGAACATGACGAATTCTTTATTCTTTACGAATGGGATGAATCAGGAGAAATTTATGTAGTTCATGTTAACTATGATATTCCTGAGGTTGCCCAAAAACTTGATTATGAAGAGAATGAATTTGATGAGCAAGCTTGGGCCGGAGAGTGGAAGGATTTTCTTCCCTTAGAATATCATAATAAAACTAAGACCCAATCTTGGAATAAAGGAGATTATGATCGTAACGACGAATGGGTAACTTTTACTAAGAATTTAACTGGCGTTACAGATGCAGACATTGAAACATTTTTTGTGACCATCCGCGAAACTCGATTTAGTGTCAGTGTATCAGGTGGTTCCTTAGATGGAAATAAGAATGTAGGTATTGATCATCCTACCAGTTTAGGTGATGGTTCTATGGATGATATACCTATATGGGCCAGAGATAATATTTGGGCACCTTTGGGCATGACTGTATTCCTACAATTCTTACTTTTAGGAACTATGATGGGGACTTTATTGGGTGGTTCACAAGGACTCTCACGAAGTATTTTCGGACAAATTATACCTGAAACACGTAGCACTGAATTCTTTGGTTTCTTTGGGTTTTTTGGTAAGGTTGCAGCTTTCATGGGACCAACAATTTATTTCTTTATGGCAGTTATGTATGATAGTCGTGCAGGTATTTTCAGTATTGCTGTTTTATTACTTATTGGATTAGTTCTATTGTATATGGTTGATGTAGAGGCTGGAAGAAAGGATGCTGATGAAGAGGATCAACGTATAAGAAAGAACTTAATGGAATTAGAGTCTAGCCAAGAATAGACATGAGTCGCACTAAGAAAATACTCAATGCGCCAAAGAAGATTAAAGAAAAATTGAAGGGTTTTAATGAAGAAAGAAAGAAACCTAGAGAAAGTATAACAACAAAAGCTTCAATGTTTAGTATTTTTTCTTGGGCCTTTTATGACCTTGGAAATACGATATTTTCTGTTTTGATTGTTTCATTTTATTTCAGTCTCTGGGTTGTTAGCGATGGTGTAGGCGGGTCAGATTCTGATTATGGTTACGCTAATGCGGCATCTATGGCTTTAGTTTTTCTTACAGCTCCATTAATTGGTGCACTTTCAGATCAAGCCAGACGTCGTATGCCATTCTTGTTTCTTACTACTCTCGTTTGTGTTGCTTTTACAGCGTTATTAGGATATGAAAAAGACGGTTGGAGTAAGAGTACAATACTTACAGTTTCTCTTGTTTTCTTTGTAATTGCTAATTATTTTTATCAGGCAGGTCTCATTTTTTATGATTCTACATTAGCCACAATTTCTACTCCAGGTAATAGAGGTCGAATTGGTGGTATAGGTATTGGAATTGGGTATGTTGGTTCACTTATAGGGATTTTATCGGCATTGTTTCTAACTACAGTTCTTGGTTTTCCGTATCAAGCCGTTTTCCAGGCAACAGCTATGTTATTCCTGATATTTGCAATCCCTTGTTTTATTTTTGTTAAGGAGACACCCGAAGATAATTTCTGGCCTAGTTTGATGATTTTGATGGCACTTTTATTTGGCCTTAATTCTTGGCTTATTGACGGCCTGATTCAGTATATACTAGTGATTTCAGCATTTATTTGTATTATATCATCTTTCAATACAAAAACAACACCATTATTCAGAGAGGGATCTATAGGGACGGCTGTATCTGGGACCTTCAGTCAGTTAAAGAAAACACTGTCAATGCTTGATCAGTTTCCAGGTCTATCTCGTTTTTTGGTAGGACGTGTGTTTTACACTGATGCAGCAAACACATCGATTACTTTTGCAGCAATTTATGTTTCAGAAGAGTTTGGAATGTCAGATACGCAAATAGCAATTTACACTATGATTGGTGTATTCTCATCAATAGTAAGTGGATTTATTTGGGGATATTTGGTTGATATTATAGGTCCTAAAACTACATTGAATATGGTGTTGTGGGTTTGGTTTGCTACATTTAGTTTACTTATTTCAACAGTTTGGTTGGGTTTACCGACATGGATGATATGGATTGCTCCATTTCTAGCAGGAATAGCATTAGGGGGAACTTGGTGTGCAGATAGGCCATACATGCTGGTTTTGACACCACCACGCTACATAGGTCAATTCTATGGGTTGTATAGTATGGTAGGTCGTTTTGCTACTATTATTGGACCTTTATCATGGGCAATAATTGTTGATGAATTAGGATTTGGAAGGCCAGCAGCTATTGCATTCCTATTCTTTGTGATGGCAATTGGTTATGTGATTCTTCAAGGTGTTGATGATAAGCCTAGAGAATGGCCACCTGAATTGCAGGCAGATTATGAGCCCGAACCTCCACGTGGAGCGATAGGAAGGTCACGATAAACTTAAACTTATAATGTTATTTCGAACGTATTACCCTCAAATTCATAATTTAGTATGAAAACAGGTTCTTTCCCTTCATAGATTGTAGTCATAGAATTGTGGGAGGTTTCATGGTCTAGTATCTTGGCAATTTTGATAGGAGGGTAATCCATGGGCATCTCTAATCCCTCAATTTTATACAGCCCGTTCTTCAATTTGGTAGAAACATTTGAGATAGGAGATCCATGGTTAGAGACATCGAATTTTATATTACAAACATCACCTATTACTGGTTCTTCCAGAAATTCATAACTTAATTTTAGAGAAGGTTTTCCAGTTCCAGAAGGTTGATTTATTTTTGCTGCCGCTCTTCCATTGAATATATCGGCTCCTAATCTCTGGGCAATTCCGCGTAAAGAGGAGATTTTTTTCCTAGCGTAATTATCATGCCCTTCCTTACCATTCCAGTGAGAGCCTTTTCCAAACGCAGCCTTAGTGTAATATCTTATGGCTTCTTCTATTTTTTCTTTTGCAACTTCCAGATTGTATATAGATTCGCGCATCTGGTTTGCTGTTTGAAGTGCTTCAGCCTTGTACCAATAGTAATCAGCTATGTTCGAAAAATAGCCAGAGATTCGGTTGTTAGCATCGTCAAAAATTTGACTATATGCAGCTGCGAATAGTGAACAGTGCGCTGCTGAAAGGCATTGAAAGGCGGCTTCGAAAAGCCCATCCGTTTGTTGCTTTCCTTTCATTTTATGTAAGGCATAGTGATTGACGTGATTGGCCCGTATTGTTTTACCCTGTGCAGCCATGGCCCAACTATTCGAATTAATAATTGCAGCCTCTATTCCAGTTAGAATACTATATTCTATTTCTCCACAAAGATCGGGATTACCTTTATGGATGTAAAAACTCATTTCAGCCGGTAGAGGTAACTTTTCCTTATCATAACTTAGCGCTTTCTTATAATTAATTCGAGCGTTATCACAATAATCCTGTAATCGGATGTATACCTCGGGGTCTGAATGATGATTTGTTTTTGAATGTTCGTATTGTGTAAGGTTGTCAAAATACAATGCCAGTGTTTTGTAATAATGTCCTTCAAATCCCGCTTTACGGTAATGTTCTGCAGCTTCCTTGTAATCTCGACTGGCTTCTGATAAGTTACCTTTTCCCATATTAACGAGGGCTTCATTGTTCTTGAAGAGCCCCATCCACAAATCTCCTTTACTGGATACAGACATATTATCCCAAATAGAAGCACCGATCAATTCTTCTTTACATTTATCCATATCTGCTTTTGGAGATTTACTACCGTGATTGACAATTTCTTGAATATCATTCCAGATATCTCCTCTAGTTTCGTAATCATAAATTGAAGTAATTAGGGCCAAGCAGACCTCGAATTGCTTATTTTCAATATCTTTTTTATGGCATTTCTCAAACCATATCTTAGATTCAATTAATACAGTGTCGCAATATGTAAAGTAATCTTTTGGACTTCTGGAACTCCGGTTTACATATCTGTAGTTTGCTTCTTTGACATGTTCTTCTAATTTATCATTTTCAATACCTGAAGCTGAACCAAGGTACCAATTAAGGTAGTTGATAGCATGCATCGGTTCGTAATTCATTTTTCACCATCCTTATAATCTTCCCCAAAAGGATTCTTGCCAGCATATAATCTTTCAATTTGTTTTGGCGTAAATTCTACTGAATCATCAGAAAGTGGTTTTTCCGATTCTGTATCTCCAAATACTTTACCGTCAGCTATGTCTTTTCTGATTTGATCTTGCATAGGTCCTCCTGTTTCAATTAGTTTTACACCATCTAGAATAGAATAGTCTATATGGTATGAATTATTATTAGAAGGTATATCTCCATCCAATTCTAGAATCATTTCTTTGGCTTCCTCAATATTACTATTAGAATCTATACCTCTCATGAATTTTACAAGGTCTGCAGCATCAACATCATCTTTCTCTTTGCCTTGTCTATGTATCAAATTTTGAAGATATGGTTCGGCTCGAGGGTCTTTTAATCGACCCATTGCAAGTATGATCTCATCTTCGAACCAAGTGTTCTGATATCTATTGGCCAGTGATTCCAAAATAGGGAATACCCTTCTATCACCCATGCAACCTAGAGAATTAGCACCAGCCCATTGGATTTCTGTCTGCCAGCCAAGGGAAGCCATTCCATATTCCACGATTGGTGTCATGCCATTGATAATTAATTGTATTCTTTTCTCAAGCGATGGTTTATCATCAGGAAAGAATTGATTCCAAAACCATCCTACGGCAAATAGGCAATGTGTTCTATATCTATAATCTTGATCCTGTTCTCGAGAATTTAGGTTCTTTTCAAAGAATGTCAGGCAACGTTTATCATCTATAAATAGAAGGGCTGTAGCACAGCTCAATTGGACACTTTGACTTTTGTTTTCCTTTGCAATTGAGAATAACACATCATTGATTTTTTTTGTTTGAAATTTCTTATTCCACTGAGGGAGGAAAGCTAATTGTGCAGCAGCCATGCTGAAAGTTCCACCTTCGAAATATCCGAAAGGTGAGAATGATTCGAATTCACCAAAGATTGTGGGAAAAATATCCTGATGTATAGTTTGGGAAAGGAAGTCCACAGTTCTATCCATAGTGCCCTCATCATTTTCATCATGACTTAATTCACCGATTGCGAATAGAGCCATGTTCCTAGTTATCTCAATCTCATCGAAGTGAGCTAGTTCCATTAATGTTGTGTAATCGCGACTTGTTTGTAATTCATCAATTTTCTTTTCAGTATCTTCTGAAGTCACGTTAATCTAATTGAATATAGGTCTTTCAGTATTTATTATTTAAGGAATTATAATCAAAAGTCATTATTAGTAGGGAATAACCACTTTAACAGATATCTTTGTGACAACTTCATGGAACGTCGCTTAGACCACTATTTGGAAAGATTAGTATCTCCGGATTCAATGACTTTTTACAAAGCATTATGTGACTTTGCGGAAGAAAGAATCGAACCTAATTATCTAGATTGGGAGAGAAATCATCAATTGCTCCCTAAAAGTATAATAGATGAAATGGGACAAATGGGTCTTTTTGGTGTTACGGTTTCTGAGAAATATGGTGGACAAGGTGGAAATCAACTAGATTTAATTTTGATGGGTATGGCTCTTGGATATCATTCACAATCCTTAGCAATAACTCCTGGTGCGGCTATGTCTTTAGGTGCTAAACCATTACAATTATTTGGAACAGATGCTCAGAAGGAGGCTCATCTTCCTGATTTGGCAGCTGGAAAAAGAATGTTTGTTTTTGGCTTATCCGAACCTGGTAGAGGTTCAGATGCAACTAACCCTCAAGTTACTGCTAAAAAAGATGGAAATGACTGGGTTATTAAGGGTGAAAAATGTTGGTCTACCAATGCAAAATGGTCAAGTCATGTAGTAGTTCATGCTATGACAGATCCAGATTCTAAACCCGGATATCGAACTACATGTTTTATTGTTCCAATGGATGATCCAAATGTTTCTTATCAAGAAATGGCAGGCAAAGATTTGTGGAGCCAATCTTCAACAGGTTCGATTACTTTTGATAATGTGAAAGTTTCGGATGATGCAATTCTTGGAAAAGAAAGTGAGGGTTTCAAAGTAATGGCTCAGACGTTGAATGGGGGTCGTTTGTTTATTGCAGGCATGTCTTTAGCTTCACTTGCATTTGCTTTAGATAAATGTCGAACTTATTCTCAAGAGAGGGATCAATTTGGAGTACCTATAGGTAGTTTCCAAAGAGTTCAAGATGTAATAATTGATATGGATATAACATTGGAACAAGGTTTGACTTGGTTACTTGACTTAACAAATAGATACAATGATAATACGCTGGACAGAGAATCTGCAGCAAAAGTAAAGATTGAATGTTCCCGTAAAGCCTCAGATCATTTGACAATGGCAATGGAGATTTGTGGTGGTGTATCATCGTTGGATGAGTTTGGATTAATCAGACATCACAGAGACTTGTTTGTTTGTAGAGTTGGAGAAGGTAGTAATTTTGTATTGAAAGGATTTGCAGCCCGTCCTTTGATGCCCGATATCACACTACAGTAACCCCCTAAACAGTTAAAGGGGATTATCTTTACAAGACTGTGAACTTTGAGGAATTAGTTTGCTATAGTCAAACAGTCATATTGGTTTTATTGGCTATAGGATATTTTGCTAATTTAAGGAAAAGTAATACTTCACCTTCAAAAATAGAGTCTACTTGTCCTTCCTGTAATTTTGAAATTAGAGGAAAAAACATACAATATTGTGGTAAATGTGGCGATATGTTGTCACATTCCGAAGGTTTATCTCTTGAAAAGTAGGCTTCATAATTTTTAAGTATCCAATTTCTATTGCAATATTATGAAGCATCGAGATATATCTTTATCCAACGACGAAAAGGATGTTTGTAACGTTAGTGGATGTAATAATAGTCCGAAACGATCTATTCCACGTAAAAGGGTTGAAAAAGCAGATGCATTGAGTCTCCAAGGTTCTAATCGCAAAGTTCATCTTTGTTCAGATTGTTATCGTATCTTCAAAAAAGAAACGAAGAAAGATAGGGCTATGGAGTCATTAGGTAGATGAGTGTTAGTTATGCTATTTTCCGAGCAGAATTAACTTCTTCTTTACGTAAAAATGTGCAGACTTTACAAAAAAGGATTAGTGGAACTTTTTTCATTTTTTTTATTGGTCTTATCTTTTCATTTGCTTGTATTCGTTTAATCAAATTTGTTATAGATAATCCTGAATTATTCCCAGAAGGGTCTACAGGAGGATATGGAACAATCCTATTGATATTTTTTGCATTATTTACTTTGAGAATTGCAGGTATTACTTATCGCAAAATAATCAAATCTAGACGTATGGATTTGCATTTAGTTCAACCTATTACACCAAGACAAATAATGTTAGGAATGTTTTATTCAATTCTTGTTCCTAATTTTCTCTTATCAGTATTTATCTTAGCTATATTTTATATTGGAAATATTGTAATGAAGTCAGGAATAGTTCTTACTCCTCAATTTTTGTTATTGTATTTTCTTTTGAGTATTTTGTCAGCACTTAGTGGATATATATTTTCTATCGCAGGTGCATTGCATCCATTCACAAGAAAGTTTACTTTTCTAATGATTTTGTCCCCGATTCTTATGGTTTTAATGTTGGTATCTAATGAGTCACATTTGTATCCCGATCTTGCGATAGTTATATGTTTAATCTGTTTATTTGTTTTATCCTTATTTTTTTATTTTATGGATGCCTTATTTATTGAAGCTTTAGAGGCATATAAGATACATTCATCATCACATAAAAATACAGTTAGAATTTTGCAATTCAAATGGTTAAATTCAATAATCGGAGCTAGAGCTTCTTCCATATGTTCTAAGGAAGTTATATCGTCAATAAGGGAACGAGATGTTCTTAGTTCCGCTTTTTCTACACTTTCAATTGCTTTTATTTTGATTTTTTGGTGGTATAAAGTCGGTTTGCCTAGTGAACCTATTGGTGAAAATATTCCACTTACACTATATTATCCTGGATTACTTGCAATGTGTTTGTATATAGGTGCTTTACTTCAATGTACAATGTTAGGTTCAACTATTTTGGGTGTAGAAGGGAAGCGACTTTGGATTATGAAATCAAATCCTGTTGAATCAGTCTTAATTATGAAAGGAAAAGCAGCAGCATTGGTTATGATGGCTCTCCCTGGTTTGATTTTAATTTGGCTTCCTATATGTATTTTGGCTCAATTTCCTCCAAAAGTTACACTGTTTTTTGGTGAATGTCTTCTTATTTTACTTTTTTGTAATACCGGATTAGGTATTTGGTCAGGTACGGCTTTTGCTAATTTTGATGAAGGTGATAGAGGTAATCCAGATATTTTAGTTCAGTTTATGTTGATGGGAACTTCAACACTTTTTTCTGTAATTCTTTTGACTATTCCAGGTATTTTTATGTTATGGAATCATAACTTTGGTTTGATAGCAGGTTTGATATTCGTAGTAATTGCAAATTTAATATTAGTTGTAGGTGTTCGTTCCGCAGCCTCAGCTTATAGAACAATATTCATTGATAGCTATGGAGTTTAATTCCGCCGAATAGAATAATAATAGGCTTTCCATGTTGTCTTGTGGTACTTGTCGCGTCAGATAAAACAGAGGCATATTTCCGTGATTTAGAGAGCAAGGCGGATGAATGTTATGAGTTAGTTTCTAAAGCCCGCAAGGCTGGCTTTGACCCTTCAACAGAAGCTGAGATTCCGAGAGCTAAAGATTTGGCTGAAAGAGTTGAAGCTCAAGTTGGTCCTAAAGGAATAGCTCCAAGAATTAGGGAAGTAGCCGAAGATAATGATAGAGAATCAACAGCTTTGATTATTGCTAAAGAATTAGCTGGAGAACTCAAGGACAAGGAAGGTGTTGCATTTGCTCTTGAACAGGCAGTTAGGACTTCTCTTTCTATACTAACAGAAGGTGTTCTTGTAGCACCAACAGAGGGCGTTGTCAAAGTAAGTACATTGGAGAATAACAATAATACAAAATGTGCTTCAATTTATTATGCAGGCCCAATAAGAGCAGCAGGTGGAACAGCTCAAGCATTGTCTGTTTTGATAGCAGATGTTGTTAGACGTGAATTAGGTTTAGATTCATACATTCCTACTCCTGCAGAAATAGAGAGATACAAAGAAGAAATACCTTTGTACAAGAGAGCTGTGAATCTTCAATATGTACCTAGTTCAGATGAGATTGAGAGTATAGTAACTTCTTGCCCTATCTGTATAACTGGTGAGAGAACTGATAAATTAGAGGTGGCAGGAAACCGAGACCTACCCCGAGTAGAAACTAATTCACTGAGAGGTGGAGCTTGTTTAGTTATAGCTGAAGGTCTTTGTCTTAAAGCAGCTAAAATTCTAAAGCATGTTGACAAACAATCAATTAGCGGTTGGGATTTTCTTAGAACATATGCGGAAAAGAAGAAAAGCAGTACTTCAGGAGATGTCAAAGAGCACAAATATCTTAAGGACGTTATTGCAGGTCGACCAATTTTTGCATTTCCAGACGAACCGGGTGCTTTTCGTTTACGATATGGCCGTTCAAGAACATCAGGTTTAGCATCAATGTCAATTCACCCATCAACTATGGTGATAGTTGATTCTTTTGCAGCTATTGGGACTCAAATTAAACTTCAACTTCCTGGTAAGGCTACAGCAGCTAATCCTTGCGATTCAATTGAGGGCCCTTCAGTTCTTTTGAAGAATGGAGAATATACTAGATTAGATAATTATGAAGAAGCAAAAAAAGTTGTTAATCAAGTAGAACAAATAGTAGACTTAGGTGAGATTTTGATTCCCGTTGGAGAATTTATTGAGAATAATCATCGTTTGGAACCTTCAGGTTGGTGTTTAGAGTGGTGGCAAGCTATCATTGGAAGTCATAATATTGAACAATATGAGGGTGAATATGATTTCCCATCGTTACTGGCCTATAGTAAAGAACATAAAATTCCATTGCATCCTAATTACACCTATTTTTGGGCAGATTTAAGTGTCAATGAGATTAATGATTTACGTAATCAATTGATTAAAGATGCAGCAAATGTTTTAGATAACAAATTTAAATTAATATACAAGGAAATATTTTTGAGACTTGGGATTTTTTATAAAACTATAGATCAAAGATTGGTGTTGAAAGATGGTTTTTTACCATTGATTAAAAATTTGGGCCTCGAAGCCAAGGATAATTCAATAGTTGTATCTTTAGATTTAATAGATACAGAAAATTCTTTAGAATTAATATCACATTTTTTAGGTATCGAAGTGAAAAACAAAGCCCCAACACGAGTTGGAGCTAGCATGGGTCGTCCCGAAAAAGCCAATGAACGTCGTATGAAACCACCTCCAAATGTTTTGTTTCCTTTGGGTGAATCAGGAGGAAATCAGAGGTTAGTAAACACTGCATTAAAGGTCAGTTCAGCAAACCGAGGCTTTTCTCAAGGAAAGGCAGGACGTATTGAGATTGTGGCACAATTGCGTTATTGTAAAGAATGTCATAAAGAAACTATAGCAGTTCGTTGCTGTGAATCTCAGACGATGGTTAAGGAAGAACCCAAGCGTCGTTTAGTTGACGTTTCTGAGTTAGTAACAAAAGCAATGAATAATACGAAGGTGGGAATACTTCCAAAAATAAAAGGTATCAAAGAGCTTAAATCAAAAAATAAGACACCTGAATGTTTAGAAAAAGGTATACTGAGAGCAAAGAGAGATTTACGAGTTTACAAAGATGGAACTCTTCGTTATGATATGATTGATTTACCAATAACACATTTTTATCCGAAAGAAATAGGATTAACTTTAGAGAAAACTAAAGAATTAGGTTATACTGAGGATGTGGATGGCAATGAAATAACCACTATTGATCAATTAGTTGAAATTAAGGTTCAGGATTTAATTGTATCTGAAAGAGCTGGAAATTGGCTGATTAAGGTTTCTAATTTTGTTGATGACGAACTTTCTAAATTGTATGGTATGGATCCCTTTTACAATTTAAAGCCAAATTCTAAACCTGAAGAATTAATAGGTAACCTTCTAATTTGTTTGAGCCCACACACATCTGCAGGAGTTTTGACACGTTTAATCGGGTTTACATCTGCGAAAGCTCAGTATGGCCATCCTTTTTTACATGCAGCCAAAAGAAGAAATTGTGATGGCGATGAGGATTCGATAATGTTACTTGTGGACGGTTTGCTAAATTATTCAGATAGTTTTGTTCCTACAACTAGAGGGGGAACTATGGACATACCGAGAGTGTTATCAACACGTATAGACCCAATTGAGATAGATAGCGAGGCGCATAATATTGAGCTCAATAGTGTTTACCCTCTAGAGTTTTATGAGAATTCTGAGAAAAAAGTGGTTTCAAGTTCTATTTCCAAGTTGCTAGATATGGTGTCAAATAGACTTGAGACTCCAGAGCAATATGAAAATTACAATTTTACCCACAGTTCATCAAGCATAAACATGGGCCCTGTTGAATCAAAATATGTGACACTTGATACTATGGCTGATAAGGCTCTGGCATCTCTTGAATTAGCCTCTAGGACTCGCGCATCAAATGCTACCTATGTTGCTGAACAGACAATTGAAAAACATTTTATCCGAGATATAATCGGAAACTTGCGCTCGTTTTCTACACAGGGTGTTAGATGCAAAAAATGTAATACTAAATTCAGGCGTCCTCCCCTCAAAGATACCTGTTCTTGTGGAGGTAAACTTCAACTTAACATATCTCCAGCCTCAGTTTCTAAATACAGAAAAATTGCTACAGATATTTCTGAGCGTTATGGCTCGAGACCTTTTATTAAACAAAGATTAGAACTTGCATTTAATGCAATAGAAGATACTCTTGAAAATGAGCAAATAAAACAAATGGATCTTGGGGCTTTTATTTGATCCATATTGTAGATAATCTAACATCTACTAATGCATGGTTATCAAAATATAATTCAGAAATAGACGATGTAGTATTGTCAATAGAGCAAAGTCAGGGAAGAGGACGTAGAGGTAACATTTGGGAATCTCACAAGGGAGGTTTTTATGCTTCAATTGTGTCATCAAAACATGAACTTTTACCATTTATAGTGGGTATCAGCATAATTAAAGTTCTAGAGTTGCACTGTAAAGATTTAAACCTCAAGTGGCCTAACGATATAATTTTCAAGGGGAAAAAATTAGGTGGGATACTATGTGAAGAGGGGGAGAATCATAGTATTATTGGAATAGGGCTTAATTTAGAGAACAAACCACCTTTAGAAAATGCTACAAATTTATCATCACATGGTATTAAGTTTGACAAATCGGTTTTTTTAGCGTCTTTTCTATTTCATTTTGACAGAAATTCTTCTTTATCTTCAAAAGAAATAATAGGTGAATTCATAAAATTTGACTGTTTAATTGGTAATGAAGTTTTTTGGGATGGAAACACAGGTATTGTAAAGTCTATAGATTTTGACGGTTCGTTAGTTGTTGAGTCAAAGAGGCAAAAAATAAATTTATATTCTGAAGAGGTACATCTTGAAAGGTATTGAATCAATTTTGAGTTGGAAGCATAATGATTATCATTCTGTTGTTGAATTACCCGATAATTATACGGTTTTAGATCTTAGTGTCAATTCATGGATTCCATCAAAAACAGAATTTAGCATTGGAAAATATGACGAGATTAGACCAGATATGTATTTAACTCCGATTTTTGGAGGAGTTCGCAATATTCATGTTGGTATTGACATCAATGGACCTATTGGAACACCATGTATGGCCTTTATAGATGGTGAAATTACACATTTTGGTTATAATTCGAAATCTGGCGATTATGGTTATGTAATAATTACGAAACATAATATTTCCGGAATTGATATTTGGGCACTTTATGGTCATTTAAGTTCAAAATCTATCAAAGGGAAAATAATTGGTCAGAAAATTAGAAAAGGTGAAATTATAGCATGGTTTGGCCCTGAAAATGAGAATGGGGGTTGGGAACCTCATCTTCATTTCCAACTTTCATTGATAGAACCAAAAACACACGATTTACCAGGAGTAGTTTCTGATTTAGACAGAATTCAAGCATTAGAGGATTATCCTGATCCTCGATTAATTCTTGGCCCTCTATATTGAAATAGGCCTGATAACTTTTTAATCAAGCCATTTTAGTTACAAATATGCAAAGAATATTTGTCATTATAGTTATTTTAGTTTTTACTATGCCTGGGTGTTTAGATAGTTTGAAAGATAGTGTAGTTTCTTGTGATAATATTACGGGAGAATGCAGATATGAAATACTACGGGGTAATGAATATTCAAAAATACATATTGAAGTAAATTATGTAACGGGTAATTCTCCAGAATCCGATGCTTTAAATTTGCTTAAGCAAAGAATTCAAGAAGTTACAGATAAATCAACAATTACAGTTAGTCAAAGTAGTTTTGGAAGCACAGATAATAGTTATACCTTAGAAGAAATATTAGAGCTTGAGAACAAACAGCGTACACGATTCAAAAACGGTAACACTTTTGTAGTTCATATATTATATTTGAATGGTGAGTACAGCGATAATGACCAAACATTAGGCTTAGCATATTCAGGCACTTCATTTGCAATATTCAAGGAAAAGATAGAAGATGCCGCTTTTTTACTGATTTCATCTAAAGATATTGAAAAATCAGTAATAGTTCATGAATTTGGACATTTACTTGGTTTAGTTAACAATGGATATCAATCACCACACGATCATGAAGATTCTCAACACCCTCATCATTCAAATAATGAAGAATCAGTTATGTATTGGGCTATTGAAAGTCAGGATATAGGTAATCAAATTGATGGAGAACCACCAAATGATTTTGATAATTATGACCTTGATGATCTAAAACTTATGAAAGAAGGAAAACTTTAGTGAATATTTACACAAAATTTACTTTCAGCTATATGTTGCTTATTACATACCTGAGCCATATGTCTCAAAGTTCCATTTCAGATATTGTTCCTGAATATAACAATATAGATTTGATTCTCCATTTTGTAGAATATGCAATTTTAGGCTTTTTATTATTCAAATCATTATCAACGGATGAATTATTTGGTATAAATTCTATTTACGGGGCATTTTTTATAGGAATTATATTTGGAATTTTTGATGAATTACATCAAAATTTTGTACCTGGAAGACAAATGTCTTTGACTGATATTTTTTCTGATTCTTTGGGGACTATTTTTGGAGTTTATATATCGTTTGGATTTTTTAGCGAATGAATAAAGAAGGTAAATTATAGATTTTTTGGTGAAATAGAACCATGATAATCATTACACATGCGATTAGATTCACGGTTTGCTTTTCCTTACCATTTTCTTTACTGTTTTCCTTTTTCGAGGGTTTGGACTAGAGTCAAACGTTACCCATCCAGTCCCTTTTTGCGTGCATTTTGGTTCTTCTGAATAGTCAGCAGCCATTATATTCGGCGCGTAGTAAAGTCCCTTTATATAGGTATCCTCGTAAAACAAATATTTTGTCAGGTGATGGGAGTAAGCCCCTTTCTGTTAACCGAAAACGGTTGGCGACATTTAGCTATGCTTCCTACCTACCGCTCCCGAGCAGGTCGTAGCGGTTACTTGGAATTGCTCCAGCAGGGATGTTCGTTTCACCAAATCCTCCATCGACGTCACGTCCTAGACGATCATTCCATATGATGGGGCTGTGTCGTTTCTGTTTCAGTGCCGGCCCTCTCGGACCCCTTGCGGCTGCTTTGCTCATGGAGAGGGGACTTTCCTCAGCCTAAGACCGTCGGTCGCCCTCCATCTCCTGACTATCCATTTATTTTTGCGGAGAATATATAGTTCACGGTTGTGGTAAATCCTTATTTACAGGTAATGTTCGCAATCAATGCCTAACAAAGGTAACGATACAAAAGATATCGATAAAACAAATTTTCATAAGACTACAGATTATCAAAAAGCATATGAAAAATGGAAAGACGATGTTCTTAATCCTTCACTAAAGAAAAATCCTGAAAGGTTAAAGGAATTTATGACAACATCTAGTCAAAAAGTTGATAGATTATACACGTCTTTAGATACTTCTCACATAGATTATAAAAGAGATATATCATATCCAGGGGAATTTCCGTATACAAGAGGTATACATTCGACAATGTACAGAGGCCGTCTCTGGACAATGCGCATGTTCGCAGGTTTTGGTTCAGCAGAAGAAACTAATGAACGTTTCAAGTATCTTTTAGAGCAAGGTCAAACAGGACTTAGTACTGCATTTGATTTACCTACATTATATGGATATGATAGTGATTCATCCATGGCCGCAGGTGAATTTGGAGAATGTGGAGTTGGTGTTAGTAGTTTAGAAGATATGTCTATTTTGTTTAATGATATTCCTTTGGACAAGGTTACTACATCCATGACAATCAATTCTCCAGCAGCTATGACTTGGGCAATGTACATTGCTAATGCTGAGAATAGAGGTATTCCTAAGGCAAACTTAGGAGGTACAATCCAAAATGATATTCTGAAGGAGTACATAGCCCAGAAAGAGTATATTTTTCCACCTAACCCATCTATGAGATTGGTTACAGATACTGTTGAATATGGTACAAAATATATGCCTAAATGGAATACTATCTCAATATCAGGATATCACATAAGAGAAGCAGGATCAACAGCAGTTCAAGAATTAGCATTTACCCTTGCAGATGGTTATGCTTATGCCGATTGGGCTATTGAAAGAGGATTGAATATAGATCAGTTTGCCCCACGTTTTAGTTTCTTCTTTAATGCCCATAATGATTTTTTCGAAGAAATTGCGAAATACAGAGCTGCCAGAAGAATATGGGCTAGAGATATGAGAGATAAATATGGAGCTAAAGATCCAAGAAGCTGGACTTTACGTTTTCACACACAAACTGCAGGTTGTAGTCTTACAGCACAGCAGCCTGAAATTAATATTGTAAGAGTTGCCATTCAAGCAATGGCTGGTGTTTTAGGAGGAACTCAGTCCTTACATACTGATTCAATGGATGAAGCATTAGCTCTTCCTTCTGAGAAAGCAGTTCAGATTGCTTTGAGAACTCAGCAAGTAATAGCACATGAATCTGGCGTGGCAAATGTTATAGATCCATTGGGTGGAAGTTATTATTTGGAATGGCTTACAGATGATATGGAAAGACAAGCAAGAGATTACTTTGACCGTATTGATTCATTAGGTGGTGTAGTATCTGCAATTGAGAAGGGATTCTTTCAGAAAGAAATAGCGTCGGCAGCTTATCGTTATCAACAGGAAATAGATAATAATGAAAGAGTGGTCGTGGGTGTTAATCAATATACTTCTGATGAAGATGTGGAGATACCCATACTTGAAATGGATCCTGAAGGATTCGAAAGACAATGTGCAAGATTGAAAAATTTGCGACAGAATCGTGATAAAACAAAACATTCAGCTGCATTAAGTGCAATAGAAAAAGCAGCTGAAGGTGATGATAATCTTATGCCTCATTTTATTGAAGCTGCAAAGGCAAAAGCAACACTTGGCGAAATGTGTGACGTGCTAAGAGGTGTATTTGGTGAATATAGAGAAGGTTCTGATTTTTGAGGATATAATTTGAAATATCACATAATTGGTTTGACTGGAAGAAATGCATCAGGTAAAGGTACAGTAGCTTCATTTTTGATGAAGTCATCTTTTGTTTATCATTCTCTTTCAGATACCTTACGGGCTGAATTAAAAAGTAAAAATTTAGAGGAAAGCCGAGAAAATTTGATAAGAATTGGTAATGTACTTAGGGAAGAAGGAGGGCCTGGTATTTTGGCTGATTTGATGGTTCCAAACCTTAATTCTTTAGAAAATCATATTGTTGATTCTATACGTAATCCTATTGAGGTAAATTCACTTAATAGAGAATATCCTAATCATAAATTTACTTTAATCGCAGTAGACGCCAGTCCAGAGACAAGGTACGAACGTTTGAAACAAAGAAATAGGTCAGGAGATAGTTCATCATGGGAGCAATTTTTGGCTCAGGAAAAGATAGAAGAATCGAGTATAGATCCAAATAAGCAACAATTATTAGCTACAATAAAAAAGGCTGATTTTCATATTGGTAACAGTGGTACTATTTTAGAGCTTGAAAATAATATAAATGAAATAATTTATAAGTTAAAATCGTAAGTTGCGGTTAAGAGAAACATAAATGCAATTGGTAGCAAGTGAAAGGCCATTCCCAAAGCCACATTTACAGCCATCCATCTTCCTGCAAAGTTATTTGGCATTTCCATTACTTTATCTACAACAGTATTTGTAGTATCTCTTAATTTGCCTGCAAAAAAACCTACAAATCTAGCTACTCTCTCATGAGGTAAAGCTTCTTTTCCTTTGTCTTCATTTCCTTTTAACCAATCACCCATTTGTAGCATGCGGTCAACCATTGGCCGATATTTCCCGACATCAACTTTTATTATTTTTATTGCTAAATTTCTTGTATCCCAAACTCTTCTCCAATCTAAATAAGTATGACCAACAAAGAAGACAACTATTGCAATAAGTTGCCAATCCGGCGTGTCATTCCAATCAGGAGGAGTCAAGGATTTCCCAAAAACTTCGACAACACCATTTTCAGGTTCAAAAATTATGAATCTCATTAGCGCTATTGTTGCAGGAACCAATAATCCTACAGTAAATTTGGCAGCTATTGAATAACCTTTAGGAATTTCTTTTAGTCTTTCAAATAACCATCTTAAATGGTGCCCATGAATCTGTATTGCCTTTAAAGCAGGTTCTCCTAAAAATATAAGTCTTTGTAAAATCGGTATAAATATAAGTATGTGAAAGTATAGTTCCCACGGCGTATTCCAGGTGAAGTGGTCAGTTACCATTATACTATTTTGGCTAGAGGAGGGTGTTAAAAAAAGCAACTAATGGCGTATTGTGTCAAAAAGGAAAGGCCATAGAACAAAGGGCCAAGAAAAAATCGCTAGAGAACGGATAGAAAAGCTAATAAATTTAGCAATGGATAGTTCTCACAAAAAAGATTATGAACAATCTAAAAGATTCGTTGAATTAGCATTATTGATAAGTAAAAGGTATAATCAAAGACTTACAAAGAGTCAACGCCGTCAACTTTGTAGAAAATGCAATTCTTTTCTTGATTCTAATACATCTAGAAATCGCTTGTCTAAAAAGGGATGGACGACAATCACTTGTTTAGCATGTGATTCAGTTTATCGTTATGGAATAAAGACTGGAGATTGAGTTGTCTGAAATTATAAAAGAGCGAGAGATTCTCCTGGATTATTTAGAGAGAAAAAATTACCTTAAGACTTCTAAAGTTCGTGAGGCCATGCTTACAGTTGATAGACGTAATTTCGTTAGATCCTCTGATAGATTATTGGCTTATGATGATACGCCATTGCGTATTGGCCAAGGCCAGACTATATCGGCACCACATATGGTGGCCATGATGCTTGAAGAATTAAATCTTTGTGACGAGGATAATTTACTAGAGATAGGTAGTGGTTGTGGTTATCATGCTGCAGTTGCGTCAAAAATGGTTTCTAAAGTTACAACAATAGAGAGAATACCATACATTTATGAGTTAGCGTGCGAGAATCTAGAAGGTTACGAAAATATAGATATAATTAATGGCGATGGCTCAAGAGGTTTTAAGCATAATTCACCATATCAAAAGATTATGGTTACTTGTGGCGCCCCGAGAGTTCCTACTCCATTGGTAGATCAGCTGGAAAAAGGTGGACTTATGGTAATTCCAGTAGGAGGTAGACTTGCTCAAGAATTATTGACTATAGAAAAAACTAATACAGGTATTACCGTTTCACGTAGACCTGGTGTGGCCTTTGTACCAATGATTGGATTTAATGCCTTTGAGAATTAGTTGGAATCTAAAGTTTTTTTCTCCAGTTCTTTTCTATAATCTTCGAGAGTATTTGCAATGTTTTCATTACAAATACCTAATATTCTTGCAGCTAAAAGTGCGGCATTTTCCCCTCTTCCTATGCCAACACCAGCTACAGGTACACCGGGAGGCATTTGAACTACAGATAGTAAGGAATCTAAATTTGCAGGTGAACTACTAGATGCACATGGAACTCCTATTACAGGTTTCATAGTATGTGCAGCTACTACGCCAGGTAATGCTGCTGAAAGCCCAGCTAATGCAATAAAGACATCAGCTTGAGAATTTCTGACTATTTCTACTACTCTGTCAGGTGTCCTGTGAGCAGATGCAACAAATGTTTCAAACGTAATGTTGAATTTTTCTAAAATTTTTTCAGCTTTTTGTGCAATGGGCCGGTCGGTTGCAGATCCCATGACAATAACTACTTGTGTCATAATTCGGAAAAGGGGCCCGTATAAGAAATTCTACGGTTATGTCAGTCTTTAAGATGGGCCGTTGGTGCGACTTTGCGCCCGGATGGTGTAGTTTGGAATCACAGAAGCTTGCGGAGCTTCAAACCCGGGTTCGAATCCCGGTCTGGGCGCCATATTCTTTTAATCCATAGTCAGTAAGAAGTTGTGACTCGCTACCCATACTATTTGGTTTCTGTGATTTTTGTAGCAACAATTTTCTCTCCTCTTGTTCAAACCGCAGAGGAACCCGAAACAATTCCTAGTGAAAATCTTGATTTGGTAGATATGCGTTTACAAATAGTATTTCAAAATCCAGAAAGGGCGGATGAGTTAGGTTTAGCCCCAGCTCCTGAAGGAAAAATTAGTTTAGTTGCACAAGTAGAATTATTGACTAATGAGCACCATTTTTTTATTCAGGAATTGGGTGGTGAGATAACCTCTTCTTTTGCAAGATTCAATACGATTTGTTTTATTCTTCCTTTTGATAAAGTTCCGGAAGTAACATACTTACCAGGATTGATACTTTTAGAAGCCGATGTTCTTTTCTATCCTAGTTTAGACAATAGTATTGATTCAATAGGAACAGATGTAATTTGGAATGAATTTGGTTTTCGAGGAGAAGATACTACCATTGCGATATTAGATACAGGCATTGATTTTAATCATGAATCATTGGATGATTTGGATGATAATTCTAACACAGAAGATCCTAAGATATCAGTTGATTCTGATGGTATGTTAGCGTTTTACAATGCTAATACAGACAAGGAATATCCTGATGAGCAACCTCATGATTCAGGCAGTCATGGGACTCATTGTGCAGGTATAGCTGCAGGAACAGGTGGCCCTTCTGGTACTTATTCAGGTGTTGCACCTCAAGCAAATCTTGTTGGTGTTATTGCGCTTGATGGGGGTTCAGGAGATGAGGGCGATTTGCTTAGAGCAGTTGATTGGACTATAGAAAATAAAGATAGATTTTCAATAGATGTTATGTCTCTTTCTCTTGGAGGGCCTATTGTAATTCCAGGAGCAACTAATAATGGAGATTCATCAATTTCACAAGCACTTGATGTTGCAGTTGAAGCAGGGATAGTTACGGTGGTAGCTATTGGTAATGGTAATTTAGGAATTGCAGCACACCCTGCATCAGCGTCCTATCCTGGTGACAGCGTAAAAGCGATAACAGTTGGTTCAGTTAATGACGATCATAATAGAGAAATATATTCATCAAGAGGACCTACTGGTGATGGCCGTTTGAAACCAGATGTTATGGCCCCTGGTGGAGCAATAATGTCTGCAAGTGCAGGTTCAGGAGATGGTTATGTTTCATATTCAGGAACATCTATGGCTACACCACATGTAGCTGGTGTCGCAGCCTTGATGATTCAAGCTAACCCCGGTATTTCACCTACTTCAAATTCAGATTATGTAAAGCAAATACTTAGAGAAACGAGTGATCACAAGGTACCGTTGGATGTTGATTGTGGTGAATTATATACGCCTAACAATTGTTATGGTTGGGGAACTGTTGAATTGATTGGTGCCGTTTCTCGTTCACAGGATTTAGGATCTATTGAATTAGTAGGAACTTCAGGTATTCAAACAGAAACAAATGAAACATTTGTAGCATCTATGGAATATACTATGACTGAATATACAAATCGTGGAAAAGATGGAGGTACTATTCAGAATTATTTAACTAATCAAAATAATATCCCCGATGAGATTAAAATGGTGGTGAAATATCCCAGTTCATGGCCAAAACCATCTAAATTCTTAGTAGATGCAAATGAAGGAAGTGGAGTTGAAGGTGATGCCGGTCTAAATGCGGTAAATGAAGAAGATGGTAATTGGGTAATTGAAGCTAATTTCAATTATAGTGCACAGCTTAGTTCGGGAACAATTGCAACTAGTTTTCCAGAGTTTAAATTTGACATAAGAGCACCTAATTTTGATGATACAATTGATGTAAAGGTTGAATTTTCATTGAATGATATGGATGCTGAAGATCAAACTATTACAGTTTCTTCTTTCACAGATCTTCCAGATCTTTTTATTGAAGAATTGATAGCTCCTTCATCTATATCAGAGGGTCAAGAGGTTTCTTTGACTGCAAGAATTGTAAATGAAGGACCAGGGCCTGCTAAGAAATTTTCAATCAATTTTTATAGTGATGGAGAGCTTTTCCAAACAGTATCATCTGATGAGAAACTAGATTCAAATGAGGCTGTTAATATTCAGGCCAAGTGGTTCGCATCAGAGGGTGCTCATGA
>Ga0207992_1000202_pt1 | contig 31995 bp, 25 predicted proteins | sample ETN02SmetaG_FD_185788 | JGI IMG/M metagenome (GOLD analysis project Ga0207992, IMG submission 185788) | Marine microbial and viral communities from oxygen minimum zone, Eastern Pacific Ocean - ETNP2014F10-02SV255 (SPAdes) (version 2) | ecosystem: Environmental > Aquatic > Marine > Oceanic ...
CCAAGTACTCTACCTCTTCACCATCATCTGAATGTTGACAACCGACAGCCCCACCAGTATCTACATCTACTGTGATATCTAATACATAGAGTCCAAGACCAAAGTCTTCAGCATCTAATTGGCTACGAATTTCCTTTTCTGACACACCAGTGTAATATCCAAATTCAAATGTTGAATTGACCCAATGTGCATATATTTCTTGTGATGAACTACCTTGTCCAGCAGGTCCATAATCGCTACCAGTCCCATTCACATCTTCATGCATCACAAATCCTGTAATCGTATCAGGTGCAGTATTAGATGCTCCTGGAGCTATACATCCAATACCATTACTAGTTTCATCTTCAGAATAAGTCAAAGTAACAAGAACTCCCACCACATTAGTCCCATTAGACCATGCATCTATTGAATCAGTATGAAATTCAATTGTCAATGTTTCTCCATCTATAATATAATCTGTACCTTCACCTAATAGTTCTCCAGAGAAGGTACCATTTACAAAATAATTACCAACGCCTCCCATCTCACTATCTGATGAATCTGGTGCTACCGCCAAATAACTAACTTCAGAAATTAAAAATATTACCACAATAGCCACAAGCCCTTGATTAAGCATGGGTTTAGGTATCTTGTATCTTCCAAACGGAGATACGTCAGGCGAACGGGTATGATTCATCACAAAGTGCGCAATGAAGGCAGCACCCATTCCTGGAACTGAGGGGAAGATTCCATCAGGGCCTCCAAACTTAAGAACAATACTCCAAGTAATAACTCCAACAAATGCAGAAATCATCATAGCCAATGAATGATTTGTATCTGGCTTATATCCTAACCAACGAATAATAAGTAATGGGACAAAAATACCACCAAGGCCGTAAACAGCGAGAACTACGAGAGTAAATACCGAATCACCACCAGGAATGTAAAGTCCAGCAATTGAAATCATAGTAGCAAAGAGCGCGACCACTAGTGTTACCTTCTTTGTCGTTTTATGATCTTGGCTCCATTCTGGTTTAATGTCGTCTGTAATTGCGGCTGTACAAGCAAGCACTTGACTATCAGCTGTCGACATTGTTGCTGCAAAAATTGATGCTAGAATCATCCCTACACCAATTGCAGGCATAGTTTCCATCGCCATCATTGGAAGACTTAATTCAGGATCGAATGCTCTCTCACTGAATAAGACACGACTTGCTAAACCAATGAATGTCATGATAAGAATGAACGGTGTTTGCCATACAAAGAACCATAACATCGCTTTTTTCCGATCACTATCAGATCCCAAAGTCATTACTCTAGAAACAACCTGAGGTTGCCCCGCGACAGCCAAGCCACCAAGGAAGAAGGCAAAAGCCCACATAGTGAAACCAAATCTCAAATCAGGTGGCATTATATTTGTCAAGGCTGGACTTTGCGCTTTCAAGCCAGAATGCATTCCACTAAATCCTCCTACCTCTCCTAAAGCAATCCAACAAAGAATTGTAGAACCTACAATCATAACACATGATTGAACCGCATCGGTCCAAATTGATGCACGAATTCCTCCCGCGTAACAATAAGCAACCACTAGTACAAACCCAATTAATATCCCTACCATTTCTGGCCAATCTAACATCACCAACAAGGCTTTACCTCCCGCTGTAAGTTGTGCGGCAGCATAGATACTAAGGAATAACACTGAGAGTATTGCTGCTAATTTTGCTTCGGGCGCACCAGCTTTTTCAGCAACAAGAGAAGATAATGAACGAATTCCTCTTGCCTCACCTTCTTTCTGTATAAATTTGTATAACCATGCCCATGCCAAAATTTGCCCACATGTAGATGCTATTGCCATCCAAATAACATTATAGCCCATCATGAAAGTAAATCCTATTGCACCAATGAACATATATCCTGAATTCCAAGTACTTACTGCAGAAAGTGCTGCTAATCCTGGATGCATCCCTCTTCCAGCAACTAAATAATCATCAGTAGTATCTTTTTTAACCATCATTGAAGAAAGTCCTACCCCTGCAAATATGCACATGAAAAATAAAAATGATACTAATATCATCCCGCTCATGCTATTCCCAACCAAATCTCATTGATGGATTTAACCTTTAATTATTCACATAAAAGAGGTTTCAAAGATGGGCCCGGCCGGATTTGAACCAGCGGCCACTTGGTTATGAGCCAAGCGCTCTAACCGGACTAAGCTACGGGCCCTCTAACCTCTCCCCGTACAACTGAGAATATGTTTTTTACCCTTGAAACTCATAAAAAAGAATGATGGTTTTTATTTTTTTGAAAATCCGTTTCATCAGTAATGCATAACATAGTATAACTTCTGCGAGGGACATGACCAAACTGTGGTCCATGTTTTTCTTTTGTGTAATGCTTGTTGCTACAATGAACTGGTATGCAATAGTAAGAGAACCGGATATTATTGAAGTTGAGGATTTATATGAGCATGTTAATTCAGTTGTTAAAGTTCGAGGGAAAATCGTATCATGGGTAGAAGATCCATGGGGTTCGGGAGAAGATAAAACAAACATTGTCATTCAAGACGATACTGGCGTTGTTAGAATTGAATGGAGTAATACTCAGACACTACCACCAGTAGGTTCAATCATAGAAGCACGGGGTGATTATGCTGTAACTACTAGCGGAAAAAAAGTAGTATATGCTAAAGGAAGTGGTTCTATTACTTGGAACGCCGAAGATGTTGCTGAACCAATTACATATGGTGCTCATTTAACCGCATTATCTCAAAATCCTGAAAACTTCACTGGTGATTTGATTACCCTTAGTGGACACATATCAAAGACATTAAATCCTGATACTAGACTTGGATCATTTGATTTAAGAGATCACCCCGAATTTAGCGGGAGTAATTATTTCCTAAAAGTCATGGTATATGGTTCAACAGATGTTTGGATCGAATCTAGTTCTAAAGTCAATGTTACAGGAATTATAGTTTACAGTGAACGAGATCTACAATGGATTATGTATGCTCAAGGAACTGAAATCGAAGTAGACAATTCATATCAAAGCGTAATAGGAACATTAGATTGGAATAATCCCTCAAGTTGGCAATATGAAGTATATAGTTTAGTTTCAATATACGGAAAAATGATTCAAGACGATAATGGTGAATGGTGGATTGAGGGCACAAATGAAAATGATAAGATTTGTGCATCTCCAAGTAATTTTCATTTAGAAAATAATGCTGTGGCAATACTAAACAAAACCGATTCTTGGATAGGGCGTTATATGTGGCCTGAAGACAAATCATATACTTGCTTAATGATGGGAGTAGATGCAGGCTCAGCAACACTTGTTACTTCAAAAACGCTTAGCGAAATTGTCAATAATCCTCATGAATGGTTAGGAAGCAATGAAACCGTTGTCGTAGAAGGCTGGCTAACTACCACAATAAGTCCAACTTATGATGAAGGTTCTATTGGAGATGGACCTACATGGAATACGCGTAACACGGAATTGAACATTCACTTAAGTGGTTCAAGGGAAAAATTTCTAGAAGAGGGGTTAAGAGTTAGAGTTAGTGGAAAAGTGGTATGGGATGTTTCTTCGACTTCCATGGTTCTTGAAGTAGACACATTAGAACCTCTTGATTATTGGACAGTAAATGGAACTCCAACTTATGCTATTCCCCTTCCAGCTGAACTAAGTTGGTTTGATGGCCCTACTGCCTGGTTTTGGGATGCTTTAGGCGGTTCTAGAGTATATATCTCAGGCCATTTAAACATCACAGACAATGGAACCTATATTGAACAGGCGGGATCAAATAAGCGATTGTGTGTAGATTTAAATCCAGGATATGATGTATCTGAAATTCTTGAAGACGGAACTAACCGAACCAGCGACACATACACTTTTATTGGTAGACTATATCAAAAAAATGCTGCAGTGGATGGGGCGATTCAACTGTGTTTAGATAGCACAACACCAGATTTAGATGGAGATTTATTAAGTCATGAAGACGAATTAGAATTAGGAACAAATACATCAAATTCTGATTCTGATGGAGATGGTTTTAATGATGGTCAAGAAGTTTCTTATGGTACAAATCCATTGGCAATTGTCTCTGAATCAAATATTGAATCTAATTCAAATACTGATGCTGTAAATCCTAATTTAGATGATTCCACAGATGAATCTTCAAATATTTCAAATATTGAATCAGAAGGAATTGACTTGAAAATAATAATTGCATGGACAATTGGTTTTACAATCTGTAGTATTGTGTTTTTATTTGCAATCAATACTATGAATTCAAATCAAAAACCTATGGATAAAATCGAAGAAGAGTGAAGTGAAATTATGGATTATTGGTTATCATTAGCTTGGTTACTTGGTTCAATGTTCTTTGGAATTGGTTTAGGGTCAATGACTGGTTTGATTCCTGGTTTTCATGTTAACAATGTTGCTCTAATCTTACTTTCTTTAACACCTTCATTTTTAGCACTAGGCATTCCATTATTTGCTGTAGCATCAATAATTGTTGCTTGTGGTATTGTTCATACGTTTTTGAATTATATTCCTTCAGCATTAATTGGTGCACCGGATGCAGACCAAGCGCTAGCGCTATTGCCTGGGCATAGAATGTTGTTAGCCGGTGAAGCCACCAAAGGTGTTGCCTATTCTGCACGAGGAAGTCAAATGGGATTATTACTCACATTACCTCTATTAATTTTAATCAGAATTCTTTTTGGTCCTGAATTAGAACTATATGCGGAAATGAGAGATGCATTGCCTTGGATTTTACTAATTATCTCATTTTTCCTTTTGATTACAGAAACTACTCGTTTACCATGGCCATTATGGATTCAAAACCTAACTAGTGGATCTCTTGGAGATGATTCTAGAATTACTGGTTTTATTGTAGCTACTGCATATTTTGTTTTATGTGGCATGTATGGTTTTGCTGTTTTTTCATTACCAGCATACAGCCCCGTAGGAATGCCAAATGCCAGTCTATTACTTCCTTCATTAGCAGGTCTTTTTGGTATTGCAAATTTAATTGACATTTACTCCACAACTCAAGAATTACCGCCACAAAATGAAGATTGGGAAATGCCACCTCCTGGTCCCTTGTTAATGCCTTGTTTCCTTTCTAGCGTAGCTGGAACATTCATGGCAGTGCTGCCTGGAATGACTGCTGCTCAAGCTACTGTAATGGTAATGAGTGGAAGAAATGTTGCAGCGTGGGTAAAAGGAGAAGAAGGTTGGGGAATGGATTTTGAAAATCTGTCTATGCCTGAAATTAGTGATGATGATTTGATGGCAAGAGCTCTTGCAGCGGCTGACAGTGAAGAAATGCCTGTTGATGAAGTATTCAAAGAAAGAGACATGGAAATTATTGCTATCCTTTCAGCGGTAAACACCGCTGTTACTGTTAGTGTTCTTGGATTCTTATACGTAATTGGTCGTTCAAGAAGTGGGGCTACTTTGGCATTAAAACAAATGTATCCAATCGACACATGGATTGAATTAGAACCTACTGCTGATTTCCTACGTTTACTTGCGGTAACTGTAGCATCAGGGCTTATCGCCATCCCAATAATGTTTCAAGTAGGAAGAGGAGTTCTCAAGCTTCATGAAATTATTCCATTACAAACAATGTTGATGTCTGTAATCATTTTTGTCACCCTTTTAGTATGGTTTTCTACGGGTTGGATAGGCATAGGTGTGTTAATTGTTGGTACTGTAATGGGGCTTTTACCACCAAGGATAGGAATAAGAAGAAGTCATGGCATGGGTATAATCATCGTACCAATCATGATCTACACATTTATGCAAAAATACGGAGATCCTTTTGGTTTTATATGAAAAAATGGTGAAAAAATGAATAAGTTTCTTAGAATAATTATCCCTTTAACAATCTGCTTACTGATGTTTGGTAGTTCCTTTTCAACTCAAATTTTACAAGTACCTGATGAAAAAGATGCTCTTCAAGTTGATGCTCGTTCAACTGCATGTACATCAGATGTGTGCCTAAGTGAATTGTTGGTAAATGCACAAGGTGGAAGTGAAACCGGTGCTGTAAGTAGTGCTAATTGGGCTGGAGCAGAGTGGGTAGAATTATACAACAGCGGGCCTAATACTGTAGATTTAACCGATTGGAAATTAAGAGATAATATGAATCGTGACATGATTCTTGATACATCACGAATTGTATTCCCTCAGGGCGCATCTGATATGAATATACTCTCTGGAGAATACATGATTGTTGCTAGAAATGGAGATGGAGGCAGTTGTGGATTTTGCATGACAAATGATGGTTCTACCAACACCCGTTCAGCTTCTCTAATCGATCAAAATGGAATCTCAGTTCATGAAGCCACATGGAGTTATTATGTCTCCGAAGGAGTTACTTTAATTGAAAATCCTGCTGATTCCTTAGCAGATTGGGTTGAATCAAATCAATTAACGCCAGGAGCAAGTAATGGAAATGCAACAGTCCCTGAAACTGTTGTTTGTGAAGACATATGTGTTAACGAAGTATTGCCTAATCCGATAGGAAATGATACTCAAGATTGGCCAAATGGAGAATGGATTGAAATTTATAATAATGGTTCTACCCCTGTTAATTTATCTGGATGGGGCATGGCATTAGATAGCGGTGATTATACAAGCAATTTACTTGACTTTGCCAAAAACTTTGATTCAAATAATGAAGAGGATTGGATATTAGATCCTGATGAATATTTATTACTAGGGTTGGACGTTTCTGATTATTTTGGATTAAGAAACAATGCTGATGAATTGACAATAAGGCGTCCTAACGGTTCAGTTGCCCATACAGCAGAATGGTTTAGTGCACCATCAGGAATTAGTTTAGTTGCACCCTCCCAAGTAACATTGAATCAATTTTGGGTAAGGCCACCATACATGACGCCTGGTTGGGAAAATCCAACACAACTACAGGATTCTGTAAATGGAACAAGTGATTTGAAAATCAATGAAGTTTTAGCATATCCTGATTCTTCAAATGGAAATGAATATCCTAACGGTGAATGGATTGAATTAGTCAATGAAGGTGACTCACCTATCGACCTTACTGGTTGGAAAATAAGAAATGGCACTTGGAAAACAATGCACTTATCAGATTATATTGTAAACGGAGGAAACTCCATTACAGGAGAACTAGATGCTGGTAATTACATTCTCTTAGGAAATCATTCTAACTTCCTAATTCAAAATTACTATGAAGTTCTTTGGCTTATTGCTCCAGATGAATCTGTGGTTCAGGCTATTCATTGGAACACCTCATCAATGGGGTTAGGATTAATTGAAGATGTAAATGGAACAATAGAAGACCCTTGGATTTCATTTATGCCAACTCCTGGCGCACCTAATATTGAACCTCCTCCTGATTACGATGACAATGCAGAGTTTATTATTTCGAGAGTTTTTACTCAAGGAAATTCAAATAGTGGTTCCTGTGCAAGTTATGTTGAAATTACAAATTTTGGCGATTCTTCTTCAACATTACACGGATGGAAATTAAGTTTTAATGGTGAAAGAATTGATGGTTTTGATTCGGGAGTAGAAGGAAATGATGAGCTTATTTTTGCAGATATCTCAATTAATGCAGGCAATTCAATAATTATGGGAACTGGTAGTTCTGATGTCCAAGACTATTTATTGACAAATGGTGGAATTGAAGCATATTATTGGTACAATATAATCACAAACACAGATCAAGTAGATTCACCTGACAATGAAAAAACATGTATTACTCAGGAATCATTAATTTCTCTTGAAAATCCTAATTCAACTTACATTGATACTGTAGCATTACCAGATAGTAGCCCTCCAATTGAAGGTTGGAATGGTCCAGCTATAAACTTACCAAGTTCAATCTCTAATGAACCTACAATTGTTTTTGTTAGAGGAAATGGTTGTGAGAACTTAACCGATACAAATTCAAGTTCAGATTGGGAAACTAGCTGGAGTAAATTCGGCAGAAGTACACATTGTGATTTTGATTATCAAACACTTACAAATACAAAAATAATTCCAATGGTTGGTCCAAGTGATGGATTATATCAAATGGTTAATTGGATTAATGGTGCTCAATCAAGTTTACATATCCATATGTATGAATTTACAAGTTTACAACTGGCTAATTCTCTTGTAGATGCAGTAAACAGAGGAGTTGCCACCACATTAGTAATTGAAAAATATCCTTATTCAAGTTATGATTTGACTACAACAAGAGGAATTGTTTACGAATTAGACCAAGCAGGAGTTGAAGTGATTTGGTTTACAACTGGAACTGCCCAAGCACCTCAGCCATATGCTTACAATCATGCTAAAGCAGCAGTACGTGACGGTCAAGAAATTTGGCTGGGAAGTGGGAATTTCAAAGATTCAAGTTTCCCAAATAGGCAACAATGGGAGCTAAATGGAGAAACTATTCTTTGGGGTGAAGAAGGAAATAGGGAATGGGGTGTTTTTGTAAATTCATCGGATATGGCTGCTAAATTACTAAGTCGAATGGCTTGGGATGAAAACACAGCACACCCTCATGTTGAAGCATATGATTCTAGTGAACCACAGTACGATAAACCTGATTCATGGTCGGGATTACCAACTTCAAATTTACCAATGGACCCCCCACTATATTCTATTCCAGAATTTGAAGGAGATGTAGAAGCAAAATTAGTTTCCTGTCCTGATGATTGTGCAAACGCAATCATCTCTTCAATTGAAAATGCAAATTCGTCAATCTTGTTATCATTACAATATCTCGATTTAGATTGGTGGCATGGTTGGTCTGATGAATCAAATCCGTGGGGAGACAGTTTAGTTGTTGGTGCACTAGAAAGAGCAGCAGAAAGAGGGGTTTCAATTAGATTAATTATTAACGAATATTATGCTGATGAATCTCCTGAAGTACAACAAGCTACAAATTTATTTAATGAAGTCTGGAATCACACCTATGGTTATGATACTGCAGCCATAATGATGGCTGGAGGAGATGGAATTCTAAAACTCCACAATAAAGGAATGATTGTAGATTCGAATTCTGTATTGATTGGTTCAATGAATTGGGGTTCAAACTCACTATTACAAAACAGAGAATATGGTATTATGTTGAATCATCCTGATTTAGCTCAATATTACACAGAAAGTTGGATAGAAGACTGGGAACGATTAGATCTATGGACAGATACTGACGGAGATGGCCTACCTGACCATTGGGAAGTTGGTTATGGATTAAATAGGACTACATCCATCATTCCTGGAACTGCAATTACAGAGCATTCATATGACCCAGATTTAGATGGCTTGAATAATTTAGAAGAATACAACAATGGAGGAGATCCTCTTTCTCCTGATACAGACGGAGATTGTATTCCTGACCTACTAGAGTTGGCATTTGCCCAGTCAGAGGGAATTAGCGCAAGAAAAGCCATGTCTAATTCAGATGCCAATGGCAATGGCATTGATGATGGAAATGAAACTGAATGTGGAGAATCTTTGGATGATATAGACGTTGACACAACCACAGACACTGATGAAGATGGTGTTGTTGACATTAATGATTTGTGTGAAAATACTCCAAATGGTGTTTCAGTTAATATTGATGGTTGCCCACTTGACTCCGATGGTGATGGGATAAATGATTTCGATAACTCTGGCGAGCCCCTTGATTTATGTGATAATACTCCTCAAAATACAACTGTTGATTCTGACGGTTGTGTATTAATCTCTGAAGAAGATATAGATGATGATGGCGTTATTGATTCCGAAGACTCGTGTCTTAACACTCCACAAGATGCTGTTGTTGATTCTGATGGATGTAGTGATTCAGATAATGATGGAGTTATTGATACAATAGATGAATGTCCAGAAACTTTACCGGGGAGCACTGTAGGAAGTACAGGTTGTACCCCCTCCCAAGAAAAAACTAATGAAGAAGAGGATGAAGAAAATAGATTAGGCAATGGAGCTGCAGCTGATGATACTCAATCATTACTTCTTTTAGGATTAATGGCATTTGCCGCAGTAGCATTCGTAGGATCATTACTTGTTTTCTATTTGAATAGACAAAATTCTACAAATGAAGTGTTTGCTGATTTGACAAATGATGTCGTAGATAGTGCTGCAAAAGGACTTGAAGAACCAGAGTTAAATGATTCTGGAGACCCTACATATGCATCTCCTGTATTGGATGCAGTTACTGGAAAAACAACAAGTGAAGATGAACATCGTAAAGCCGTATTTTCATCACCAGTGTTAAATGCTAATGACTCGCTAAAATATGATGAAAATGATGAATCAATTGACATGCCTGGTTGGACTAGAGATGTAATAGAAGCCTATCTTGCTCAAGGATGGACTATGGAACAACTAAAAGAATGGTATAATGAAAATGGTTGACCTTTTTTTCACGACAAGTTCATGAAATAAAAAGGTAAGGAACTGTCAATGGCCCGCGAACTAGTGGAATTAAATCTTCATGATTTTGAGGATAACAAAGAGAGTTTTATTGAAAGCATGGGTAATGCATTGGAAGATATTGGGTTCTTTGCACTTAAAGGACACGGAATTGATTTAAATTTACTATCTGAATGTTACAATAATTCTCAAGAGTTTTTTAATTGTAAAAAAGAAATAAAATCAAAATATGAAAAAAATGAAATTCATTGTCAAAGAGGATATACAACATTTGGAAAAGAACATTCTAAAGATAACCCCGCTCCAGACTTAAAAGAATTTTATCAGATTGGAAGAACAATGGATGAGGATCATCCACAATATAATCAATTCTTGCATAATGTTTGGCCAGAGGAAATTCCAGAATTCAAAAATAATTTGGAAACACTTTATTCAAAATTGGAAGAATGCAGTATTAAATTACTAAATGCCTGTTCAATATATCTTGGAATGCCTGAAGATTGGTTAAGTTCAATGGCTAAAGATGGAAATACAATTCTAAGAGTTATTCATTATCCTCCACTTCCTGATGATAGAGACCCTAACAGTGTACGTTCAGCTCAACATGAAGACATCAACTTAATCACACTTCTTTGCGCTTCTACAGCATCAGGATTAGAAGTAAGGGATCATGATGGTAGTTGGTTTAAGGTAGAAACTGGCCCTGAATATATTGTTGTAGACTCGGGTGATATGATCCAAAATATTACAAATGGGTTATTCAAATCAACCACACATAGAGTTGTAAATCCTGATGATTCAAATTTACAAAGATTTTCAATGCCGATGTTTGTTCATCCAAGAAATGAAATTGATTTAACTCCATTACCTAAATTCATAGAAATGACTGGAGGGGTACAAAAATTTCAAAATATTACTGCAGGAGAATATTTACATCAAAGACTAGTTGAAATTGGTTTGGCAGAATAAAGAGGGATATGTTTTGAGAATTGCTGAATTAATTGCTCTTAAAAGAGATTCAAAAGAATTAACAAATGATCAAATTAAATTTATCATAGATTCAATAACTAATAATGAAATTCAGCCAGAACAAATTGGTGCACTTTTGATGTCAATTTACATCAATGGAATGACAACAGGTGAAACAACAATTTTAACAGAATCAATGAAAAATTCCGGAACTGTTTTTGAATGGGAAGATAAACAATTTGTTGTAGATAAACATTCAACTGGAGGGGTTGGAGATAAAATCAGTATACCTTTGGCACCCGCACTTGCAGCATGTGGGCTAAAAATACCTATGATTGCTGGAAGAGGGCTTGAGCATACTGGCGGTACAATAGACAAATTAGAATCAATAAAAGGATACAACACCAAATTAAATCCAAATGAAATTAAAAAAATAGTTAATGAAATTGGGTGTGTAATTACAACACAAACTAATGAAATGATACCTGCGGATCGAATTCTTTATGCGATGAGGGACTTGACTTCCACAGTTGCATCTATCCCATTAATTACAGGATCAATAATTTCAAAAAAGGCTGCAGAAGGACTTTCGTGTTTAATTTTAGACATAAAAGTTGGTTCTGCTGCTTTCATGAAAGATATTGAAACGGCCAGTAAATTAGCAGAAAGTATGGTAAAAACAGGAAATCAAATGGGCATTAAAACTGTAGCATTATTAACAGAAATGGATAATCCGTTAGGTTTTATGTCTGGAAATGCTCTTGAAATAATTGAATCTATTGACATACTAAAAGGAAAAGGTCCAGAAGATTGTATTGAATTAATATTGTCACAAGGTGCAGAATTACTACAACTTTCAGGTCTTGAATTATCTCATGAGGATGCAAAAAATAAAATTTCTAAAGTACTTGAGAATGGAGAGGCTTTAGAAAAATTCAAACACATGATTATTGCTCATGGGGTTGATGAAGCATTTGCAACCAAATTATGTATTAATCCTCACATTCTTATTAATAATTGTAAATTTAAATCTCAACTATTTACAAAAGAATCAGGATATGTTGAATCAATAGATGCGATGGCAGTTGCACAATTCATTTTAGATAATGGTGGTGGAAGAACAGAAATGGAACAGAGAATAAACCATAATATTGGGGTAGAATTACATGTTAAAGTGGGAAATTATCATAATTTGAAAAAACCATGGGCAACAATATACCATGATTCCAATTTAGATACTTCCATACAACTAATTAATTGCGTTAATATAGTTACAAATAAAATTGAATCTGAGAGTAGAATTCTAAAAAGAATTTCCTAAATTATTAATCCTCGAATTCGTATCTTAATACGAGAGACCTAGCTGCTTGTACTTCATCTACTCTTCCCACATGCGTAGTAATTGGTGCTTTGTGTAATGTTTCATAATCTTCAGTTAATACTTCATGAAATTTTGAAGCAAAGGTGTCTAAAGTTTTCTTTGATTCTGTTTCGGTTGGTTCAATCATCAAACATTCAGGAACAACCAAGGGGAAATAGACCGTTGGAGCCATATATCCTTTATCTAAAAGCCCTTTTGCTAAGTCCATGGCTGTAATTCCAGATTGTTCTTTTAAGGGTGATGCGCTAATTGTAAATTCATGTTTACAATATTTAGCTTCAGAACCTTCTGAAGGCATTACGGGAATTAAATCAAGAGACTTTTGATCTGGATTCATTATGCGGTGACGGAGATAATTAGCATTCAATACAGCATGTTCACTCATTTTCTCTAACTGAAAACCATATCTTCTGTAAAAAGCCCAACTTCTTACTACTGCCCCTACATTACCCATCCATTGCTGAACTTTACCAATTGATTTTGAGGGTTCTGATAACTCATACCACCAATCACCTTCTACTCCCAATTCATCATTTTCTGTTCTGGTTCTTCTCGCAACAAGAGGAGAGGGCAAAAATTCTGAAAGATGTTCTTTTACTCCTATTGGTCCTGAACCTGGTCCTCCTCCACCATGAGGTTGGCTGAATGTTTTGTGTAAGTTATAATGTACAGCATCAAAACCCATTAATCCAGGTGTTGTTTTCCCTAAAATCGCATTGAAATTAGCTCCGTCATAATACATCTGCCCCCCTGCTGAATGTACTATCTCTGCTGCCTTAGAAATTTCAGGCTCAAAAATTCCAAGTGTATTCGGATTAGTAATCATCATTGCGGCAGTATCATCGCCTACTACCGACCTCAATGCATCTAAATCCAACAATCCATCTTCAGCAGAAGGTATTTCAATAATTTCATAACCACACATAGCAGCACTTGCAGGGTTTGTTCCATGTGCAGAATCTGGAACAATTACCTTATTCCTATATTCTTCACCAATTAATTTATGATATTCTTGTATGCATCTAATTGCTGTAAATTCTCCTTGTGCACCAGCTACTGGTTGAAGAGATACTACATCCATTCCTGCACAAATACCTAACATTTCTTGCATTTCAAACATTATTGACAATAAGCCTTGTTGATGAGATGCTTTCTGTAAGGGATGTAACTCTGTAATTCCAGGCATTGCTGCAATTACTTCATTTACTCTTGGATTATGCTTCATTGTGCATGAACCAAGTGGATAAAATCCCGTATCTATTCCAAAATTTCTTGTTGAAAGCCACGTATAATGCCTTACAACCTCTGGCTCTGAGAGTAATGGCAAACGAGGTAATTCTTTTCGAACTAAATTGGAAGGTAATTTTATTTTTGAACGTTCTAAAAGTAACTCTGGTTGAGAATATCCCATGCCATCTATGCCTTCAAATTCGAAAACATTACTCATTAACAACACCTCTCAATAATTCTTCTAATTTCGATTTAAATGTTTCAATCTCTAATCTAGTTGTTTGATCTGTTGCACAAATCAATACATCTGATTTACAATCATCATACCAATTTGATAGTGCAAAACCACCAATTATACCATTTTTATCAAGCCAATCTAATGCCATTTCAGCATCAAGAGGGAGTCTAATTACAAACTCATTATAATGATTTGATTGTGAATAAGGCATAGTTATTCCATCTATCTCTGAAATTTTTTCCTCCAATAATTGTCTTGCTGCAAAATTTCTTAATCCTAATTTCTCAATACCCTTTGGCCCTAAAAGAGACATGTGCATAGCACCCATCAATGCGATTAAGGTTTCATTTGTACAAAGGTTAGAAGTTGCTCTATGTCTTCTAATGTGTTGCTCTCTTGTTGATAATGTTAAACAAAATGCAGTTCTTCCACTATCGTCCACACTTTTACCAACTATTCTCCCTGGCATCTGTCTCAAATATTTTTTAGAACAAGCAAATATTCCATAAATTGGGCCTCCACCCGTCATTCCTACTCCCAAAGGTTGTCCTTCACCAACAACAATATCTGCACCGTAATTTCCTGGTGCTTCTAAAACACCTAATGAGGTTGGCTGAACCCCAATAATTAATGACGTAGAGTCTCCAATGATTTCTTTAATTTTTGTAATCCCCTCATCTAATATTCCAAGGGGATTCGGTTGTTCAACATAGATTGCACACGAACCTTTAGCATTGGATAATTCTCCAATGTCTATCAAACCATCACTAGTATGTTTTAATTTTTTGATTATAATACCTCCACCCATAGTATAGTTTTCAATTACTGAAAGTCTATGTGGTGGAATTAATTCTGAAACATAAACTGTGTCTTTTTGTGATGCTTTCTTATTATGTACTCTTACAGAGCAAGTAATTGCTTCAGCCACAGCTGTTGAACCATCATATACACTTACATTTGAAACAGGTAAACCAGTTAATTCACTAATCATAGTTTGAAATTCCCACATTGCTTGCAACATTCCTTGACTTACTTCAGGCTGATAAGGGGTATATGCTGTAAGAAATTCTCCTCTACCGATTAATTGACCAACTAGGGAAGGAACAAAGTTACGATATAATCCTGCACCTAAAAAACTAATTTTATTTTTTGAGGTGATATTTGCATTCAATAGCTTTGTTGCATCACGTAAAATTTCTTCTTCTGATTGTGGGCCTCTAAGTGGCAAAGGACCTGAAAAACGAACATTTGGGGGGATGTCTGAAAATAACTCCTCAATTGAATTTAATCCTATTATACCTAACATTTCAGATTCTCTGCCCAAGTTAGGTAACTGGTCCATGCACTACCCATCTCAAAACGAAGTATCAATATTTGTATTTCCTAATAAAAAGGAGGAGTCATAACTTTAGCAGGGACTAATTTTCTTTTGCTAGCTGCAACATAAACAATTTGTCCGGCTTTAACATCCCTAAAATATCCCATCGCTATTCCCTTGTTTTCTAAACTTGGACTTGGCGCACCTGATGTAATAATACCTAATTCTTTAGATTCTAGACTATCTTCAGCAAAAACAAGATGTCCTAATCTTGGAGCAGGCCCTCTTCCTTCATACATAAGCCCCCACCATTTTTCTTCAATGTCCTTTTGCAACATTGCATCTTTTCCGACAAAATCATGATCCAAATCTAATCCAAATGGAACCTGTGTTTCCAAACTATTTCGTATTAAATTTTGATGAGATTCTGAATCTCCTAAACCAGGCCAATAAAAATCTTGGCCTGATAACAAATATCCTTTTTCTAATCTCAAAGTATCTCTTGCCCCCAAACCTACTGGAACGATTCCCAAATTTTTCTTGTCTTTAAGTAATTCACTCCACAACAATGGTGCTTGAGAATTTGAAATAAAAATTTCATAACCTGATTCTCCAGTGTATCCTGTGCCTTGGATCCAACCCTTAATCCCTAATCTGTTTGATTTAATCGCGTGTCCGTTGAATCTTTTAACATGATTTTCTTCACCTAATACTGAACTTAATACTTCTTTGGATGCTGGTCCTTGTAATGCAAGTATGCTTGTTTGTTCAGATAAATTTTCTATTTTTATTGTTCCATCTGATGGAAGATATTTTTGAAGCCAATCCCACATAATTCCAACCATACTAGCATTTGGAACTCCTAAGATAGTTTCACCATTCAGGTTAAACCAATCTTCTTTCATAAGGGACATTTCCTCATCATTAGTTACTGCAAAAATCATATCATCAATCATTACTCCACTCTCATCAAGAAAATGGGTATAAGCACACCTACCTTCTTCTATTGATGTTACTTTCTGTGTAGTTACTGATTCAAACCATTTTGAAACATTCTTTCCACTTATACAAAAAAATCCCATATGAGATACGTCAAATAAACCGGCTGTAGTTCTAGTTGCAATATGTTCTTCTCTTATGCTTGTATACCACATTGGCAATTCAAATCCGTGAAAGTCCACTAAATTTGCTCCTGCAATTACATGTTGTTCATAACATGCAGTACGTAACGATGTGCCTGCTGGTTCACCCATCAAACTTTGCTAAACGCGGGCGGTATTCAATAATACCTAAACCGATTTCAATTTATATGACCTATTAATCGCAGGCTTGTATAAGATGCTCATTACTAAACTCAAATCAAAAATAGCATATGCCAAAGTCACACAAACAGAACTTTTCTATGTGGGAAGTATTACTATTGATGAAAATATTATGAAAAGAGCTGTCCTTTCTGAAAATGAAAAAGTACAAGTTGTGAATATCAACAATGGTTCTAGAATTGAAACCTATGTGATAACTGGTGAAGCAGGTAGTGGCATTATTGCTCTAAATGGTCCTGCAGCTAGACACGCACAAGTTGGTGATGATTTGTTTATTCTTTCATGGGCACAAATAGATCCTTCTTGTGAAGACCTTGAGCCGGTGATTGTAGAACTCAAAAAATAAGTATGCGTAATGCATAAGATTTGCGTCACATTGAATAACCCCTTGAGTTTCTCATCTGCATATGCTAGGCGAAGATGGCACTAAATGGCTAGACAGGTTACAAATGCAAGTTGCAAGATCATTGCAAGCCCAAGGTTGGAGTCAACAGAATATTTCGGGAATGATTGGTATGACTCAAAGTACAATCAGTAGACAAAGAGGAAGACCATTACCTTCCTTGAAAGGTAGTGCTGATGAATCAGTAGTAGATGGATGGGCTACTGAAATGACTCAATTATTATCTAATTTAGGCCCCGATGCAAAATTAAAACAGCAACGTTATGTTATTGAATTTCTTTTTGATAATGGAAGAAACATTAGATTTGACAAAATACTAACTGGTACTGATTTAGACAAAGGGCAATCCAGGGCTGGACTAATTAGGCGCCTAGAATGGATTACTCAAAGATTTATAATTTCAAAAATAGAAAATTGGCAGCCAGCCATTGGAATGAATGTTGCTGCATGCACTTCTGATGCTGTAGATCTTGATGATGTTGCTGCGTTCCCTGGAAGGTTGTGGATTATTAATGACCAAATTAAATACATGTCTATGCCAGAATTTGGTGCAAGTAAACATTTAGCAGGTGTCTTACTAAAAGCAAGAAGTATTGGTTCAAATGCAACTGCTATCCTTAATCTTGCACTTCCTGAAAAATTTAATAAAAAAATTAACAAGGTTGTGGATAAATTAGGTTTAATTGCTGCTCTAGCACCAAAAAGCGTCCCAGATAAAAGTTCAAATGAAGCCCATATTTTAATTGATGAGGGGGATTTTGGTTGGGTTCCTACACTTTATGTTCTAGGTTCAAATCCAATAGAATTAATAGATAGGGCTCACTTATTAATTGATGCATTAGAAGGGTGAGTTTTGTGTATGATAGAAAAATTAGTTCATTAATGCTAAAGCCATGGCCCATTTGGAAATATTTATGGAAATTACAATTAAAAACAAATCCATTGGTCCTACCAATCATAGCTTTGCTAATTTCATCAATTTTTACTTCGTCAGCATATGCTCTGTCAAATAACTTTGCTGAATGGAGAAATTATACTGTTTTTGACACAAGTACAATTATTGATGATAACATTCCCTTCATCAAACATACAATAATTGTTTATGGAATTTACTATCTTTTATTTTGTTTAATGGCATTATCTGCCCCACTTAATAAAGAGGGGTTGGTTGAATGTATTCTTGCAAATCAAATTTTGTTTTACCAATCAACACTATGCATTTTTGCATTTTTAATAGCCCCAATAAAAGTAGATACAAGGGTCGGTTTAGATACAGGGGATGGTTTAATTGCCTCTTTTTATGAGATTTTATACTTAGCAGATCCTCCCTATAACTCATGGCCATCACTACATGTTGTTCACTCGATTTTCCTAACCGGGATGTTTATCAGATGGATGAATAGTGGGCAAGGGCTACTAAAGTTTCCAAAAATCCTCAGTAATTATAAAAAATTATTTTCAATAATGATGTGGATTATTTGTGCTTCAGTAATAATAAGTACAATGACTACAAAACAACATTATTTATTTGACATCATTACTGGCATGATTGTAGGATTTGGAGGGCTTCACATCATGAAATCATGTATTACTGATGTAGAATCAAATGGTTCTAAAATGATTGCTAAGTTTGAATCCTAACTTAACAATTCAGGATTAGACATCAATAATATCAAACCTATTCCTGCAAACATCATCATCCAAGAACCTATCATCTTTATCATCCCTGTTGATTTTCTCAAGAAATCAATCATTACTTGTCTACCCAAACTAACAATTACTGTTACTGAAATCATCAATAATAACAATCCAATCATCAAACCTGAAAGGCCAAAAGTTACTGAATTACCTCCCTGTGTTGAAAGATAAATAATGAAGGGCAATACGGCTGCAGCAGTACAATCAATTGAAGCTGCTGCGTATCCAATACCATAAAGATACATATTTCTTCTAGGAGTAAATGTTTCATCGTTTTCTGTAGTACTCCACTTATCAATTAATCTCTGAACCCCTCCCAAAAGGTGGGCTGTTCCACCAGTCAACATGAAAAATCCAAGTATAACTAACAATACAGCAATTGCAAAAGCAATTTGGGAAATAATACCTGATTTTTCAAATGCCTCCCCCATTATCACTGCAATAATTCCGATAAATAAGAAGAAGGTCCACATTCCAATTCCTGAAAGTAATCCAATGACCCAGGCCTTGGGCATTTTCCCTTTTAATTTTCCTTGTTCAATTAATTCCTCTTCTCTAGAACCAAGAGAAAGATAGTATGTAATGAAACTAGGTAATACCGGGAATGCGCACGGAGAAAAATACACAAGTACAGATAACAATAATCCTAACGTGAAAATTCCAATCATAGACGTGTCTACTTTAGTAAGGCCGAATCGAAGATCTTCAGCATCACCATTTAATGCCGATACAACTGCTGAATCAAATTCTTTCCATTCTAAACCTGTACCTGTGTTTTTTGCTATCAAATAACCCTCATGATCCACGACATAAACAACAGGTATAGTTAATGCATTATAATACTCTCTCAAATCCCCTCTTTCACCAGTTGTTTCGTTAACTATTACTGATTCAATACTTCCTTTCCCTGTGAAATAATACGGGACATGATAGCCTCCATCTTCATCAGATTGATTCAAATAACTAAATGGCTCATCATACCATGCACCAACTGCTACAATTAATAATTCATATTCGGTTTCCATTTCATTCCAAATGGGCATATTTTCTTCAAGATGTGCTTGAACACCATGACAAGCAAGGCAATCATGAGCCATGAAATCAAGAATTACTACTTTCCCACGATGTTCTTCTAGTTCAAACCAACCAGTGTCATTCGTGTAATTCGATTCTATTCCCGTTCTGTTTAAAGATATCATTTCAAAATTAGGTGCTATTTCAGCATTATCTGAGACACCGAATTTTGAAGTAGTCATTCCAAAAACGCTTAACCCCGAATAGGCTATTACAAAAAAGAGTATTACTGAGATTAAAAAAGCATACCACGTCTGCTTTTCAGCAAATACTCTTAGGTTCATACCTGTACGTCTTTCAATACTTTCAAACACTTTATATTCATCCCTCGCATAAGATTCATTCTATTGAGATTATTGGTTCATTGACTAAATCCTGTATTCATTAAGCCAAATCAATCCCACTTCTAATCGTTCATGCGTTGGATGTATTTCTATTTGGGCACATGGGACTTTTATGTCATTACAGATTTCATCAACTATTGAAATTGGCAATTCAATTCTTTCATCTTTAGAATTCCAATTAATCCACCGTGAATCAATTTCAAATTCACTAACCAAGTCATCAATATCTCCTTGAGAGTTTTCGTCAGTAGAATATATTGCTCCAAAAATAATTGTATCGTCATCTGAAATCTCTTCCCATGGTTGTAAATTTGCTTTAGCCCTTCTGGAAAATCGGGCCCTTAATTGCCCTGCATCTTTATATTGAGATGTGCAATATTTCAAATGGTAAGTGTAATTTCCAGAATTAATTTTATTTTTTAATTTCAATGCTAATTCAGCACTTCCTTTTGCACCAGCAGTGATTTCATTACTAATATTAAATCCACGCAATTCCATATTCTCATAATTACCAACAGTGATTTCTAATTCATTTAAATTAACAAATGAAATTGGCACATCTCTTAGGTCCTCTAATAATTTTTCTAACAGTTCTCCTTTATCTGGTTCAGCAGGAAGTTCAATCCCTGTTAATATTCCCACATTCGCACATGCCTCAATCACTGTTTTGTATTTTTCTAAATCATACTTTAATAAATGAAATCTTATCTCATCTAAACCTGCTTCTTTAAGTTCTTTAGCAAAATTAGGATTAAAAGGAATGCTTGTGTAAAGATGAATGTGGTGGTTTAAACCAAATGCATTTTTCAATTGTTTAATTGCCTCAATAGAGCGCTCCTTAGCCATCATTGGATCTCCTCCAGTAATGCCTGTACCTGTGGCATTCATCGCCTTAGCTTCCTCAATTACTTCAGAAAAATCATCACATGGTCTTTCGTTAGCATACATTATGTCAATTTCTCTACGGTTCTCTGACAAAGGACAATAATCACACATCCAATGGCATTTTCCCGTAACAAATAATACTAATTTCGAACCTGCTTGACATTGAATACAACCTTGCGTTTCTCCAATTTCAGGGGGTTCAATTGCACTAATTACAGGTAATTTTATTGCCATATTACCCACCTATTCTAATTATTTCCGATTGCCATATTCAATAACCAACGATGAAACCTATAATCAGTTGTTAATTCGGGATGAAAAGATAAAGCTAACTTATTATTTTGAAACAAACCTACTGCTTCTCCCTCATTAAACACAACTTGTTCAACATTGGAACTAATTTTCGTAAATCTTGGCGCCCTAATAAATACACCCTGAAAAATATCCTCATCAACTTTTTTCTCATCATTTTTAACCAATAAAGGCGAATGACTTCCTTCCAAAATTTGTTCTTCGCTCGTTCCAGAATTTTTTGCAGAAGGAATAATTAATCCCTTGACATTTAATGGCGTTTGAAATGAATCTCTTTGACGACCATATGCATTACGATCTACTTCTGCATCAATATATGGCACTCTTTCCGTTTCAGGATTTAGAAGTAATATTGCTCCAGCACAAGTTCCAAGTATTGGCACTGAGGGGTTCTCGTCCATATAATTGAATATCGAAGTTAACAAACCATGACTTTCTGATGCTTTACGCATCGTAGTAGATTCGCCACCAGGTAATACGATACCATCTAATTTTGAATCCGTAAGATTATTTTCTGACCTTAAAGGTACAACATCAATAGTTACATCTAATTCTAATGCTGCATTATACAACGCTTCTACATGTTCATGACGTGCACCTTGAAGCATTGCTAACCCTATTCTAATTACCACATTTGAGCCGTTTAGGTGATTGCATATGAGGCCTTCTTACGCTTTATTGAATAACCCTCGTTAATAGTGGGTATCATGGGAGAAGCGGAACCAACGGATAATTTGGATTCAAAGTCAAAACCATCAATAATAGTTGAAGGTGATTGCTTCTTAGTTCCTGGTCCTGTAAAAATGTCAAATAACACTCTTAATTCAATGGCACATCCCGTTATTACTGCAAGAGGCACTGAATATCGTGACATTATGGCTGAGTTAAATGGCTTACTTCGTGTTGCATTTAATTTGTCAGACTCAAGTTTCAAAAGAGGAAATAAATCATTCCAAGGTGAGGATGGATATTCAATAATTGTTGTTAGTGGAAGCGGAACTGCAGCAATGGAAATGGTTATTGCAAATAGATTCTCTAAAGAAGACAAGATATTAGTACCTACAAATGGTAAATTTGGTGAAAGAGTTGCTGAACTTGCTAATACCTTTTCCAATGTTAATAATTTAAAATTTGAATGGGGGAACTCATTTGATTTGGAATTAATTGAGCAACAATTAGCAACTAAGACTTATTCTGCACTTGCTTTTTGCCATAACGAAACTTCAACTGGAATAACTCAAGATGCTGAAGCGCTTAGTATTCTAGCAAACAAATATGACGTGGCTTTTATTCTAGATGGAATTACTAGTGTTGGTGGTCTACCTGTTTTTCCAGAAAAATGGGGTGCTGAAGCGGTTGTAGTGGGTGCTCAAAAATGTACGGCAGGACCAAGTGGTGTTGCTGCAATTGCAATTAATAATTCATTTATTGATTCAGTAAAAAAGAAGCATGAAAGTGCTGAAATTAGTCCGACCTATTACCTTAATTTAATTTCTGCACTAAAAAAAGCACCTGATGATCAAACACCATGGACCCCTGCGATTAATCTTACAATTGGATGGGTTGCAGCATTAAGGGAATTAAATAATGAAGGTTTGGAAAAACGTTGGGAAAGATGTGGAAAATTATCTAAAGGTGTACAAAATTTATTTTTGGATTTAGGATTTGAATTATTTGCTGAACCTCACCAAAGATCTGCAACTGTAACTGCAATTTTGTATCCTGTTGGTATTGATGATAAATGGCGTACTAGATTAGCAGAAGTATACAAAACATTTGTGATTGGAGCGCAAGACCACATGAAAGGAAAGATGTTCAGAGTTGGTTCAATGGGAACAACAAATTTCGATGAAATGATTGAAGGATGCAAAAGAATGATTGCGTGTTTTGCAGATTTCGGAATTGAATTACCAAATATTGAAGTGGAGAGTTATTTTCAATGAGTGAAATACCTGATGATGTTCTAGAGATGGTTCCTACTCCTCCTCTTGAAAAGCCACTTCCTTGTTCAATAATATTAGGCAGGTTTCAACCATTTCACAGAGGGCATATTGCATTGATTGAATGGAGCTATGAACAAAAAAAAAGTGAATGCCTTCGTATAGCAATTGGTTCCTCTAATAGACCACAATCTCCAGAAAACCCATGGAGTTTGGAAGAAAGAATAGAAATGATAAATGTTTGGAAAAATGATGCTCATCCTGAATGGAATATTGAAATTATCGGCATTCCCGACATTAATAACCCACCTCAATGGGTAGAACATGCTAGTAAATATCATGGAGACTCAGGATTATTACTTACTAGTGATAAAGACACTCAAACATTATATGAAAATTCAAATTGGAATACTAAATTTTTCAATTTACAAAATCGCACATCATTTGAAGGTTGGAGAGTTAGAGAAACGTGTAAAATGCTTTCAACTGTAAATGAAATTGAATCTGTGAAAAATATTTTATCAGAAACTATTCATGAATCAGTAATTGATTGGTTATTCGAAAAAGATCACCTTAGTAGATTACCATTTCTTGGCCCACCAGTAGAAAGAGTTGGATGATTAACTAGACACTACTACTTTTGATGGTTTTAACAATTTATCTTTGTACATATATCCCTCTTCAATAACATCTACAATTTTACCACTAGGGAATTCTTCAGTTGGTGGCACTGTTGTAATTGCCTCATGCACATTAGGATTAAATTCTGCATTTAATGCGGCTATGTGAGTAACTCCGTCCTGAGTTAATTCTTGCCATAATTTTGTTCTAATGAGCCTTAATCCTTCTGCTTCAGGCGAATTGTTTTCTGAATCAATCATCATCAATGCCCTATCTACGTCATCTAAGACTCTAAGCATTCGATTGGCTAAATTAAATCCCGAATATCTAATTAGTGTTGCTTTTTCTCCAATGAGTTTTTTCCTAACATTAATTATTTCAGCATCTCTATAACCTACTTCTGCTTCTGCTTTCTCTAATTTTTCTTGAAGTTGAGCATATTTTTCTTCAATTGTTAACTCTTCTTCTATTATTTCTTCTGATGTTTCCTCTAATTCTACTACCTCTTCAGGCGGTGAATCTTCATCAGTCATATGTCGCCGACAAAAATGCATCATTTGAAGTTCTCGTTTGTGCGAATAATATTACCAATATTCCAATTACTATGTCCCCATTGGGATTTTTTCAAATGGTCTCTGCCCACAATAATCTCAAATTCGGGGTTATTGCTGTAATTAAGTAATAAATGGTGTAATTTTGAAGTTAATTTACTATGGCTAGACATTGTAGGTAAGATTCTTGGATCTTTTGCTTCATCTAATGTTTCACCTAATTCCTCTCTTCTCCTCATCCAATCCATTACAACAATTTCAGTAAATTCATTAGAAGAAATCTCTGTGATTTTTTTGGTTAATTTTTCCCAAACATCTTGTGCATATAATTCCTCAATATTTTCAACTTTCATATCCAAGATTTTTTCAAAATAGAGATAAGAACGGGCTTCCCAAACTTCCCAATAACCTACACTACAAAATTCAATTAAGTGATAAATTCCTTCACAACCTTGCTCAAAAGTTATTTTTTTATCATTTATTCCTACACATATTGTTGAAATAAAATCAAGTTCGGAATATTCAATGTTTGATGAATCCATCCAATCCAATAATTCTACTTCAGAATCAATATCATGACTTCTACTTAATTCCTCATCTAATGGTGGCCTTAAATCCCTCAATGTTTTATTTTGAGCATTCGAATATAATTCATTCCAATTCAAAGAGCAGCCATTTGAAAAACTAATTGTATCAATTAAATGTACTGTCATTTCAATGCTCAATTTACGCCCCCCTTATCTATCCCAACAGATTACGCTATTCTTTGTTTTCTAAACATTATACTTGATAACCGAGTGATACAGGACCTGTTTGAGGGAGAATCAATTGGCCACCATTGAAGAGCAAATTAAAGAGATTCAGGCTGAAATTGATAAAACTCAAAAAAATAAAGCAACCGAACATCACATTGGTAAATTAAAGGCTAAAATTGCCAAATTAAAAATTCAAAGAGAGAAAGTTCTACAACATGCAAAATCTAGCGGCCCAAAAAAAGGATTTGAAGTTAAAAAATCCGGTGATGCCACTGTTGCATTAGTTGGATTTCCGTCTGTTGGAAAATCAACACTAATATCACAAATTACTGATGTCAAATCGGAAACCGGTTCATATGCATTCACCACACTTACATGTATTCCAGGATTAATGACACATAGAGGTGCAAAAATACAAATTTTAGATTTGCCAGGATTAATTAAAGGTGCTGCTGAAGGAAAAGGTAGAGGAAAAGAAATTCTTGGAGTTATTAGAAATTCAGACATGGTTCTATTTGTTGTAGATCCATTCCAACAAGCACATTTCAATGTACTAAACCGTGAATTAGAAATCTCTGCTATTAGACTAAATCAGAAAAAACCTCAGGTGTTCATTTCCAGAACAGACAGAGGAGGTATTGATGTCAGATCTACAGTTGAACAAACAAAATTAACTGAAAATGAAATTGCAGACATCATTAGATCTTTTGGTATTGTTTCAGCCTTGGTGACTTTAAGAGTTAATGTAGATGCTGAAATGATTGTAGACACATTAGCTGAAAATAGAATATACAATAAAGCAGTAATTGCAATAAACAAAATTGACTTGGCTACAGAAAAAGATTTGGTTTCAGCCGAAAAAGCACTTCCAGATGGGTGGCCTGTGATGCGAATTTCTGCATTTACTGGTGAAGGAATTGAAGAACTAAAGGATTTTATTTACGACAACCTCGGATTCATGAGTATTTATCTAAAACCTCAAGGACAAGAAGCTGATTTGGTTGAACCTCTTATTGTAAAAGATACCAGTACAGTAGAAGACATATGCAACACACTCCACAGAGATTTTGTAAGAAAATTTCGTTATTCTAGAGTTAAAGGACCAAGTGCAAAATTTGATTGGCAAAGAGTTGGTTTAGATCATCTCCTTAAAGATGGTGACTTGTTAACCATCATTACAAGAAAGTAGTGTTGATTAAAAATGAAAATGAGAGTTTCTTCAGTTGTTGTACTTACTGGTGCAGGAATCTCTGCAGAATCGGGAATAAAAACATTTAGGGACAATGATGGATTATGGGAAAATCATCGAATTGAAGATGTTGCAACACCATTTGCTTGGAGGAGTAACCCCCAACTAGTATGGAATTTTTATCAATTAAGAAGAAAGCAACTTCTGGAAGTTGAGCCTAATCCTGCTCATTTTGCAATTTCAAAATTAGAATCTGGCGTTAAAGAAGTTACTTTAATTACTCAAAATGTAGATGATTTACATGAACGCGGAGGTAGTTCAAATGTGATTCATATGCATGGAAGATTACGAACCTTACGTTGTGAAATTAGTTTAAAAAATGAAGAAAGAATGAATGAAACCGATTTGGAAAATAATTTTCTTTATTGTACTTGTTGCGCTGAACCTAGTATTGTCAGGCCAGATATTGTTTGGTTCGGAGAAACACCAATGCACATGGACGAAATTTATGAGGCCGTTGAAAATTGTGATTGTTTTATTGTCATTGGGAGTTCTGGCCATGTATATCCTGCAGCAGATTTAGTTAATGTTGCACGTTCAGGTAATGCAAAAACCATACTAATCAACTATGAGTCTCCAGCTAATGCTTTCGCTTTTGATGAAATCCACCTTGGAAAGGCTGGTGAAATATTACCAGATTTAGTCAATAAATGGCTTAGTGAATAATTACCAAATTCCCATGTCCATTCTTGCATCCTCTGAAGCATGTATCTTTGGATCCCATCTAGGAACCCATACTAAATTCACATGAGCCTCTGAAACTCCATCCACAGTAAGTATTGCTCTATGTGCTGCAGCCATAATTTCTGGTGCAACTGGGCAACCTGGTGATGTAAGTGTCAAATCTATTTCACAAAATAATCCTGCTTCCTTGTTTTCAAATCTCACTCCGTAAACTAATCCTAATTCTTGAATTGAAATTCCTAATTCAGGGTCTTCCACTGTTTGCAAAGCCTGTCTAATTTTTTCTTCATCTACCATAATTTCACCCTAACATTCCTCTTGCTTCATCTTGAATTCTTAAAAACATATTTAGAAACCCATTTGCTCTATTTGGGGTTAATGTGTCTAATACTTTCATTTCAGACACAAAATTAGGAGAGAATCCCGTTACTTCTACCGGCGTTAATCCTTCTAATGCAATTGCAGTAACTGCCATTAACCCTTGAATTATTTGTGAATCTGAACTACCTTTCATATGAAATCCATTTGTACCAAAGTCAATAAGAATATGTGCTTCTGATTGGCAACCGACCACTCTAGTTTCATTTGTCCATTTAGATGAATCTAATTCATCAATCTCTTCTGCGAATTCAAATAACATTTCATATCTCTCCATTTGATCTAAAGCTTCGGAAAAATCATCTATAATCTCTTGTAATTTTTCAGGCCATTTCTCCATAAAATCACCTATGCAAAACGTTCTACAATAGTTTTTACTGCGTTTACAAACTTTTCAGATTCCTCCATTGTATTGTAAAAATAAAATGAGGCTCTATTTGTTGCTGTTATCCCAAGTCTCCTCATCAATGGCTGTGCACAATGGTGTCCAGTCCTTACTGCTATACCCATTGAATCAAGCATATGTGCTATATCTTCTGCATGTAATGATTCATGTAAAAATGATACTACTCCGCTAATATCTTCTTTTGAATGATCTCCATACACTTTAATTCCAGGAATTTTTTTTAATCCTTCTGCTGCATTTCTTGCCATCGACATAATATGATTGTGTGCAGATTTGAAATCTAATTTCCCCATCCAATTTATTGCTGCGGACCAACCTATTGCTTCAGCAATCCTAGGTGTACCTGCTTCAAATCGGTGTTCATTTTCTTGGTAAGTTGAATATTCCTTGAAGACTTCTATAATCATATCTCCTCCTCCTTGAACAGGTTGCATTTGTTCAAATATTCCTGGAGAAATTAATAACGCACCAATTCCAGTGGGCCCACACATTTTATGGCTAGTAACTGCTAAAAAATCAGCATTTAATTGATTCATATCTATTCTCTCATGCGCTGCTGCTTGTGCACAATCAAGTACAATCTTAGATCCTGCTTCGTGTGCAATTTCAACCAATTCTTCAACCGGGTTACGTGTTCCTAAAACATTCGATGTGTGTATTAAGCATACTAATTTTGCACCATTAACCTTAGACCTATAATCGTCTAAATCTAATTGATATGATTCTGATTCAACATTAACCCATCTTATTTCTAAATCCTTTTCTTTTGCAAGCATCTGCCAAGGCACAATATTTGAATGATGCTCCATCTCTGATAAAACAATTACATCTCCTGAATTTAGATTTGCTTTACCCCATCCAAGAGCACATAAATTCAATGCATCTGTAGTTCCACTAGTAAACAAAACCATTCCTTCAGAAGGTAACCCAAACCAATTTGCTACAGATTTACGTGCTTGTTCAAATGCTTCTGTTGCTTCTCCTGCTAATGCATGTACTGCTCTATGCACATTGGAATTATAATTCCTGTAATAATCATTCATTGCATTGATTACTAAATTTGGTTTTTGGGAAGTTGCAGCATTATCAAGATAAATCAGCGGTTTACCATTAGGTAATATGCGCCCCAATATTGGAAACTCGGTTCTTATTAAGTTCATATCAGATGTTAATTTCATATTAAACCACCAACCCACAATCTAAGTGTACCAATAGTCGTGCTTGTGCCCATTCAATTAATTTTTTACTTGGGAACCCTACAAAAGTAGACATTAAAAAACCTTCAATAATTAGTGATTTCGCTTGTTTTTCATTTAATCCTCTACTCTTTAGATAGAATAATTGTTCTTCACTAATAGGTGCACTTGATGCACCATGTGAAGCTAATACTTCATTTGCAAGTACTTCTAACTCAGGTATAGAATTTGCTTTTGCATTTTCAGAAACTAATAAATTTAAAAATTTTTGTCCTGCATCTGTATTTTGTGCATCGTCGTTAATTATCAATTTCCCAGTAGTTGTATTTCTACTCGAATCATCACAAATAGTATGAGCAATTACACGACTATTACTATTTCCACATTCATGAATAATTCTTAAATGGATATCATCATTTCTTTTATTTTTCCCATGTATTGCTATTTTTTGATTGTAATCTACACCACGTCCCTGAATTAATGCACGTACATCTGATTTACAATTCGAACCGCCAACGGATAATGTTGCTGAATTCATTTTAGAATTCTCTTTTAAAATAAAATTTTCAGCGCGTAAAAATACCGAGTTTTTATTTAATTGATTAACTAAAAGTTCTGAAAAATGCGAGTTGTGTTGAATAGAACCTTCTCTCAAAAACCCAAACCATTCTGTATCTCCTTGAATTGAAGTAATTAATTCTACATCACTATTTGAATTATTTTCAAGAACTAAATGAAATGCTGAAACATACCCTGATACATTTAATTCTAATAACAGTGGTTGATCGATTTTTGTATTTTCTGGAATAATTAATTTGTAACATGAGCCTTTACAAATTGCCCTGATAAATGATGCTGAAACCTCAGGCTCAAATGGTTTATTTAAGGGGTCTTCTTTTGTTTCCTCTAAACTAATTTTTTCTGGCAGAGTCCCATCTAAATATGTTAAATTAGCCTTAACAAAAATCACATCTTTAGGAATCTTTGAAAACTCTCCAAGTGGATGTACCTTTTTCCAAGGAGTGTATCTCCAAAGATGTTCCGTTTTACTTGGTTCTGGATATTCAAGGTATTGCTCTACAAGATTCAATAAAACACCTCAACCAATTGATCCTTCCATTTCTATTTCTAATAATCTATTCAACTCAACAGCATATTCCATTGGCAATTCACGGGTAAATGGTTCAAAAAAGCCGTTTACAACCATAGACATTGCTTCTTGTTCAGAATGACCTCTGCTCATAAGATAGAATAATTGTTCTTCTGACACTTTTGCAACACTTGCCTCATGTTGAATGTCAAAACTAGAATTTGAAACTTCCATTGTAGGATATGTGTCTGATTGACTTTCTTCATCAAGTAATAATGCGTCACAAATCACATTTGATTTGCAATTATTTGCTTTTTTGGAAACTTGAACTAATCCTCTATAGGATGAGCGGCCTCCATTCTTAGAAATGGATTTAGACAAAATATTACTTGTTGTATTACTGGCAAGATGATGAATCTTTGATCCTGCATCTTGATGCATTCCTTCACTAGCATAAGCCACAGAAATAACCTCTGCATGCGAACCTTGACCTTTTAAGATTACAGCAGGATACTTCATAGTCAATTTAGATCCAATATTTCCATCAATCCACTCAATAGTTGAATTCTTGTATGCAACTCCTCTTTTTGTAACTAAATTATATACATTATTAGACCAATTTTGAACAGTTGAATAACGTATCTTTGCGTCATCATGTGCAATCAATTCAACTACAGCCGAATGTAATGATTCTGTTGAGTAAGCCGGTGCCGTACATCCTTCTACATAATTTATTGAAGAACCTTCATCCGCAATAATTAATGTTCTCTCAAATTGACCCATATTTTTAGCATTGATACGAAAATAAGCTTGTACTGGCATCTCTACATGCACTCCTTTTGGAACATAAATAAAAGAACCCCCGGACCACACTGCAGTGTTTAAAGCAGAAAATTTATTGTCTGTATAAGGAACAACTGTGCAAAAATATTTTTTTACGAGTTCTTCATGTTCTCTCAAACCACTATCCATGTCTAAGAAAATCACTCCTTGAGACTCTAAATCTTCTCTAATAGAATGGTAAACCGCTTCGGATTCATATTGGGCTGTTACTCCACCTAACCATTTTTGTTCTGCTTCTGGAATCCCTAATCTATCAAAAGTATTCTTAATTTCTTCTGGGACATCGTCCCAATTTTTTTCGGTTTTATCGCTTGATTTTAAAAAATATGTAATTGCTTCAAAATCAATATTATTCAACATTTCTTCATTACCCCATTTAGGCATAGGCCTTTCCAAGAAATGATGATATGCTTTTACACGCAATTCTGTCATCCAATTTGGCTCGTTTTTTAATTCGCTAATATCTCTAACAACTTGTTCACTTAATCCATTATCAAACCGTATTACGGATTTTTCGGTGTCGCTAAAACCATATTTATATTCAGAAACTATATCTTCTGGATTCGTGTTTTCCTTCATGCTTTAACCTCCAGCCAATCATATCCTTTATTTTCAACATCAATAGCAAGTTCAGGTCCTCCTGTTTTCACGATTTTTCCATCAATCATGATATGAACAATGTCTGGTTTTACTAA
>Ga0207992_1000203_pt1 | contig 31876 bp, 41 predicted proteins | sample ETN02SmetaG_FD_185788 | JGI IMG/M metagenome (GOLD analysis project Ga0207992, IMG submission 185788) | Marine microbial and viral communities from oxygen minimum zone, Eastern Pacific Ocean - ETNP2014F10-02SV255 (SPAdes) (version 2) | ecosystem: Environmental > Aquatic > Marine > Oceanic ...
TCTTTCTCAAGTTTAGCTCCAACACAAACAAGTTTTCCTGATGCAAAAATCAAGATAACTGTTTTTGGGTCAAGCATTCTGTGAATCAAACCCGGGAATTGTTCAGGTTCGTACATGCTTCTTGGAAGAGTTCTTGCTGCTTGCTCCAAGTTGACTTTACCTCCAAGGTTAATTGAAGATACGATATTTTGAATTGAAACTACGGCGTCTTTTTTGATTTTTATTTTACCTTTTCTTAAAATTTTTACAACATTGGAAACAGCTGTTTCAGCTAATTCTTGTGATTTTGCACCAGTACATACCATTTTACCCGAACTAAAAAGCAATGTTGCAGTCTTTGGATTCTTTAATCTAAATACTGCTCCTGGGAATTGTTCTGGATGATATTCTACATCTGGGAATTTTTTTGTAATGTCCACTAAATCTAATTTTTGATCAATTGTTGCAGATGCAACAACGTTTACAATTGCAATGACTGGTTTTGTTTGTGGCATTATCTCATTCTACCTCTCAATACTCTGATCTAATCTCAGTCCTTTGTATCTATTTCTAATTGTTACTTCTGTTACGTTAGCAGCTTCTGCGATATCTCTTTGAGTTCTATCTTCACCATTTTTTACACATGACAAATACAATGCTGCTGCTGCAAGTCCCATTGGGTCTTTACCTGCAGATTCTTCGTGTTCTTGTGCTTCTCTTAAAACTTTAATTCCGTAACGTTTTGTTTTTTCTGAAATTTGTAATTTACTGGCAATTTTTGCAACACATTGTGTTGGATCAACTACTGGCATTTTTAATTCTAATTCTCTATGTAATAATCTGTAACATCTTGCAATATCTTTTTTCTTAATGTTTCCAGCATCTGCAACATCTTTTAGTGTTCTTGGAGTTTCTGTATCCCTACATGCTGCATACAATGCTGATGCAATTAATGCAGAAATAGAACGTCCTTTGACTAATCCTTTCTCTAATGCTTTTCTGTAAATGTAAGCTGCTTTTTCTATAACTGAATCTGAAAGTGAAAGTTTGTCTTTTAATGTGGCAAGTTCACTTAATGCTTGTCTGAGATTTTTATCTGATGATGCATTTACTTTACTTCTACTGTCCCAAGTTCTAAGACGTTCAATTGTACTTTTCATTGAAGTTGATAATGGTTTTCCAGATGCATCTTTGTTTAGGGGATTGATAATAGTTGCAAGTCCTCTGTCATGCATTGTCAATGATGTTGGTGCACCAGTTCTTGTTGGATCTGCTCCTCCGTCCTTTGAAAATGATCTCCATTCTGGTCCTGCATCTTGTAATGTTTCAGTAATTACATACCCACATTTTCCACAAAATCTTTCTCCAGTTACAGTATCTGTGGTAATTCCGTGTTTTCCACAACGACCACAAAGTGTATCCATATTTGCTTCTTGAACCAAAATTATACAGTATTTCACAACGCTATTAGTATATAAGCTATTTCAAATTTATTCAAAAAAAACGACTTTTTAGGTCAAATTATCACTTATTTCTGTCTTTTACTAAACATCCCTCAATGAATTTGGCATTTTTAACCCCAACTTCAAACTCTTAATAAAAAAGCAATTTGAACAAATTCTGTGTCTGTAATTGAATTTTCTGAAATTGACCCTTCTGAATGGTTGTCCATTAATCAATTTGTATTTGAATTAAAGGAAGTCAAAAGTCAATGTGTATCTGTTTACTATCCTTATGGTAAGGGACAAAACACAATTCAATTATTACAAGAAACCAAAAGATCTGAATCTGTTGAAAAAATTAAAAAGAAAATTGAAAATAAAATTTTAGAATTAAAAAAAAATCCTATCTCTGTCGGTAAATTCACTAAAACATTATGTCTTTTTGGTTGGATTGTTGATGGTAAAATTCATCTCAAAGTAATTGGTACGTCTAAAAAATTACCTTATCTTTACATCGTAAACAAAAAACCCTATGTAAAACCATTTTCTGATATTCTTAAAACTAATTATACTATTTTGATGGTAACAATTGATCAAAAAACTGCAAGAATACAAAAATTCATTGGCAGTCAAATTATTCAAGAATCTAAATTAAAAATTGATTTACAGGGGAGGCATAAAAAAGGTGGGCAAAGTCAAGGAAGATTTTTGCGTGCAAGACAAACAAAAATTCATGTCTTTTTCAAAAAAGTTGCAAATAAAGTTAGACTGATGTCTGATAATTCAGAATTAATTCTTTTGGGAGGGAGCGGTAATGGTAAAACAGAATTCTATGATGAATTGAATTCTGAATTAACTTCTAAATGCCGATTTGTTGAAGGCTTATCTTTTACAACCCCTGTTAAAGACATCCATAAGATAATTATTCATCATCTTTATCAATATAGAAAAAAACACATGGAGGAATTGATGCAAAAATATGAAAAATTAGTTAAAGAAGGACTTACTGCTAAACGAAATAATGTGATCAATCGAGCACTAAAAATTGGAAGTGTGGAAACCTTGATTGTTTCTACTCTTTTTCATACTAAACCTCAATTCAAAAATATTCTTCAAATGTTAGAGGAGGCAAAAAATACTTCATGTAAAATTGAGTTTGCCATGTCTCCAAAAATTATTAAAAAACTTGAGATTGATGACTCTGTTTTAGCAATTTTAAGATATAAAATAAAATAATTTTTTTAATTTAATCCCCAACTTGTATGATTTTTTGGAATAATTTGTAAAAATGGGGCTTCATTTTCATTCCATGGGTCGTTTTTTACCCATTGAAATTTTTCATAAAACATTTTGTAAAATTCTGTAAATTCTCTTCCTGATTCAATAATTTTTACTTGACCTTGAATACATACTGCTTTATGATTCCCTGGAACATATTTGTCAATTACAATGCTTGTGTGGGGATTGGCTTTGATGTTTTGAAATGATTTTGTTTCATAATCTGTGGCAATGATTATTGTATTTTTGTAAAATATGAAAGAAACTGGTTTGACATGTGGTATGTCATTGTTGGATGTGGCAATTCTTGCTTCCTCTAATGATTTTAGAAAACTAATTTCTGTTTCCTTGAATTTTGTCAATTGAAAATTCTTTCACGGATTTCTGGAATGTGTTTGTATATTATGTCTCTGACTCTCATTTGATCTTCTGGAGTTGGTGGTTTTTCTTGTGCACTCAATATTGCTCCGCTCATTCCTAATGCCATGCCCATGACTATTCCATAGACAAATTCTTCAGGGTTTTTTACTTTTAAGGTATCGTTACTTGCTTTGATTTCTTCAAGATATCCTGGAATTGTTGCTATTGCACCATTGATAGTCTGTAAAATTATTGCTTCTAGTGGATCCTCACTCATACTATGAAATAAAATCTATGATTAATAAATTTGCGCCTAAGATTTTTAATTAAGAGTTTTTGAAAATACACATGTTTTCATTTTTTACTGCAAAAGAAGCTAATGATGCATTGCCTGATGTGATTAAAAAATTTGAATATTCATTAGCCAAAAAAAATGATATAACAAAAATTGAGAAAGAACTACAGCTAACTGTATCTACTACAGATTCTTTTGAAAAATACATGGAATTAAAACAAAAACTCAATACTGCAATTACTAAGTTTTACCAATCAATTGAAATTTTAGAAAGTACTGGAGTCATGATAAAAAGTATAGATCAGGGACTACTTGATTTTCCTTCAAAAAGATTTGATGAGGAAGTTTGCTTATGTTGGAAACATGGTGAAACTGAAATTAAATTTTGGCATGATAAGGAATCTGGATTCATGGGTAGGAAACCTATTGAAGTCAATGATGAATCCTTAGTTTGAAAAATCTAATTGGTTGATCTTTTTTTATCTCTACAAACTCCACAAAGATATGTTTTTTTGAATTCTTCTAATTTTGTAAAATATTCATCTGTCTCAAAATACTTTTCACCTGTTTTCATTCCTCCTGGGACTTTTTTTTCACAATTATTGCATTTTAATTCTAAATTGAATTTGATGATTTTCTCATTTTCTTGAATTTCTCCAAATCTCATGACTATCTCTTGAAATATTTTCATATATAATTTGGTTAAAATGGAAACTAACAAATTTTATACTAAAAAATGACATAATCACTTATGATTTCAGTTTGGTTACGTGTGATTAGAGTTCGTTTTCTTTTAGCTTCTGTAATTGCAGTAATGACTGGATTGGCATTAAATTGGTCACAAAATGGTTCTATAGAATATTTTGATGCTCTTTTGACATTTGCAGGTGTAATGGCACTACATGCAAGTGTTGATTTGCTTAATGATTACTGGGATTTCAAACGAGGAATTGATACTAAAACCACTAGAACTAAAATGAGTGGCGGGACAGGTGTATTGCCTGAAGGATTACTCAAACCTTCTTCAGTTTATCGTGCTGGTGTATTTTTCTTAGTACTTGGTGCCCTGATTGGTAGTTATTTTGTTATTACATATGGAATTTTAATTGCAATAATTTTGGGTTTTGCAATCCTTTCAATTTATTTTTACTCTACTAAGATTGTCGATTCTGGTTTAGGTGAATTTTTTGTTGCTGTAAAGGGATCAATGATTGTCATTGGAACTTTCTACATTCAATCTGGTGAAGTCAACATTGAATCTATTTTAGCTGGAATTGTCATTGGAACTTTGTCATCATTAGTTTTGTTTATTGCTTCATTTCCTGATCATGATGCTGATAAATCCAAAGGTAGAAAAACATTAGTGATTAAAGTTGGAAAAGACAAAGCACGAAAATTATTTTGGATTTTTCCACTATTTGCTTATGGTATTATTGTGATTGGAGTTCTGTTAAATTATTTGCCTGTTTTAACTTTGATCAGTTTGGTGAGTCTTCCATTGATAATTAAATCTGGAAATGGTTTACAAAAAAATTATGACTCTGTTGAAAATTTAGTTCCTTACATGAGTTCAACTTTAAAATTTAGTCGTCTTACTGGAATTTTATTTGTAATTGGCTTCTTGATACCTCTCTAATTCAATGTAATCCAACAACAATTTCTTATCTAGATTATTCAATATTGAGGCTTGAAATAATTTGGTTAAGTAATTAGAGTATGTATTTCGTTAAGGAATTGGTTCCAAACATATTGACATCTCATATTCAGAACATGCCATCTTTGTACATGCAAAATCTTCTATGCCATCTGGATTTGTCACAATCGTGCATGTATTACATCCGTCATACCATACCGAACAGTTGTGAGGTTCAATATCAGGCAGGGCAGGTTTTGGATTCTCTATTTGTATCACATTACTTAGTAACATCCCTACAGTAAAGAGAATTAAAAATATGATTATTGGAAATATGATTATTTTTTTTGGATTCATGATTTATCAAGTACGTTGTTCTTGATATGATTTTCTCATTTGTCTTTGTAGACTGTTCATTATTTGTAATTATTATTTTTCAACAAGTAAAGTTACAACAATCTCAGTTTGATCATTTTCAAGATCATCATCTAATGTGATTTTTTTATCTACAAGTCTGTATTCTTCAATCAAAGAACCATATTCGTTAAATCTTCTAACTAGTTTGCTTTTTGGAAGAACAACAACATCACCCGCATTATGATATGTTTCAACAGATTCTCCATTTTTTATTATGATTTTCATACTTTTCCCTATAACTTACTATTCATATTGATTTCCAATGGTTGATTCTCTGTGGAATTTCTACTACAAACATAAATTTAGTCAATTTTTAATTAATTCATGATTTCTGGATATGCAACCTCCGAGGGAACAAAGAACTTTTCAAAAAACTCTCAAGTTAATCTAGAAAATTTTAAAATTTTTGAAGACTTACATCTCTCAAATGTAGGGATTGGGACCTATCTTGGAAATCCTGATAGTCAAACTGATGAATTGGTAAAAAATGCAGTAAAACAGTCAGTTTTATCTGGTGTAAATGTTATTGACACTGCCATTAATTATCGTGCTCAAAAAGCAGAACGCTCTGTTGGTAAGGCATTATCTGAACTAATTCAAGAGGAAAAAATCACTCGAAATCAAGTTTTTGTAAGTAGTAAAAATGGATATGTGACAAATGATGCAGACATTCAAGAAGATTTTATGGAATATGTGATGCGTGAACTAGGAAAACCTGGCATTGTGAAAGAAGGTGATATTACTTCTGGATATCATTGTATGACTACTGCATACTTATCTGATCAATTAGATAGAAGTTTGAAAAATTTAGATCTTGAATGTATTGATTTAATGTATTTACACAATGGCATCGAGGGACAAATAAAAGATATTTCTAAAGATGAATTTTTGGAAAAATTAAAATCTGTTTTTGAATTATATGAACAAAAACGTGATGAAGGAAAAATTAAATTTTATGGAATGGCTACATGGGAGTGTTTTAGAGTTAAAGATAATGATCCTCAACATCTTTCTTTAGAAGATATTGTTCAAATGGCCAAAAAAATTGGCGGTGATGAACATGGATTCAAATTCATCCAATTACCCTACAACATGAATTATGATCAAGCTCTTTTAGGTAAAAATCAAATAATTCAAAATAAACCTGTCTCAATTTTAGAGTCTGCAGTAACTCTGGGAATTGGAGTTTTTACAAGCGTTCCATTTATGCAAGGACGGTTGTTGGCTCCTGGTGTAATGCCCGAGTTTAGTGATTTGAAATCATCGTTACGTGCCTTACAATTTATTCGCTCTTCTCCAGGGGTATTGGCTCCATTAGTTGGTCAAAAATCTGCAGAACATGTTTCAGAAAATTTAGAAATAATGAAAGTTCCTCCTTTATCAAATGAAGATTTTGTTGATTTAGTCAAAAAATTAACTTCTTGATGCTTTTCATTAGTGTATTTTTCTTAAATTCTTTCATCTATGAATACACATTGGATATTGTTGATTTCTATTACTGAATCTATAAATAGAAATTCCAAATTAAAAAATTTGTGCCAGTTGATCCTGTTTGTGGAATTGAATTAGATGAAGATATTGCTTTAATTCATGATCATAAGGGCAAAAATTTCTACTTTTGCTGTAATGGATGTAGAAAAATATTCATAAAAAAACCACGAAAATATAAAAATAATGTTTAGATTGGAAATGCTCCGCACATTCGACAAAATTTTGAATTCATAACTTCGTGCTTACAATAAGGACACTGAGTATTTGCTTGGTCATTTACCGGAATACCGTATAATTTCTTATAAATTTCATAATAATACATTGATTCTCTGCTTCTAATCACAACATTATCTTCTTTTTTTACTGTTAATTTTTTTTCTACAAATTTCTCTTCATTAATTATGGATTCAAATAAATCGGTTAATCCTACAGTCCCTGCTCCATCTTGCATAGGTGATTTTTTTCTCCATACTATTTGCAAGGGTATGTGCTTTTCAAATGTTTTTCGTAAAATCCATTTGCCATATCTAATTTCTTTTTCTTGCTTAATTTTCAAATTTGATGGAATTTCATTTGCAATTTTAATTAATTCTTCATTTAGAAAAGGTGATTCAATTTTTATTCCTAATTCTTCACCAATTTTTTGGCTTGGGAAATGCATTATTGAACACACTCTTTTTATTTCTGCATCTAATTCATTTTCAGGTTTGTTAACAAGAAAATTATATCCTGCAAATAATTCATCTGCTCCATCCCCTGTTATGATTGATTTGTAATCGTTTTCTTTTGCCCACTTAATTGCTAAATACATGACAACATTATTTCTAATTTCTATATCGTTGAAATTTTTTAAAATTTTAATCGTTTTTTCAACTGCGTCAAGAATTTCTGATGTTGTTGCATTGTAAATTGTTAATGGAATGTTTGTTTCTTTTGAAATTATTTGACAATATGTTAGATCTGTAGAAACAAAATCTTTTGAAATTATTGCAATTCCATGTGTCTTTCTTTTTTTAATAAAATTTGCCAAAATTGAACTATCTAAACCTCCTGATAATGCAATTAATTGTGATTTTGATAAATCGCAAGATTTTTCTAAAATTTGATATATTTTACTAGAATAATCTTCCAATACTTTGGTTATGATTTGAAATTAAAATAGATATGCCTAATCTATTCTGAGATCTTTATTTTCACTGGAAACTTTAAATTCATATCTTCATTGTTGAAAAATAATGTTACTTCCTGCTGAAATCGAATCTAAAACATTAATTCCTGCATTAAGGGCAATTTTGGCAAAAAAATTGGCGGAAGAACATGATATTAGAGAAGATGAAATATCCAAAATGCTTGGAGTAACTCAAGCTGCTATTAGTAATTACATTAGAGGGACTCGTGGTGATCCATCTCTTATTGCAAAGTTATTGTCTGAAAAACAAGTTGCACAATTAATTGATGAATTATGTGAAAACCTTGCTTCTGATTTAGCTTATACTCCTTCTAGTCTTTCAAAATTTATTGGATTATGTAATTATATCAAATCAAGTTTATTGATTTGTGAAATACATCATAATTTAGAATCTAATATTGATGAACAAGTTTGTAAAGAATGTGAAAATATGCTTCTAAAAGGCCCTGGCAGTGTTTACTAAATTTTATTAATTATTATTTCAACTGTAGATGTCATTTTTCCAATTCCAGCTTTTTCTAACGTATCTAAATTAATTTTTTCAATTTTAGTAACTCCTTTTAACATTTTTTCTGTAATTATGTTTGCTACTGCTACTGCATTTGGAATTGAATTTCCTCTTGCTTTCAAAATAATATTATTTTGATTCATGAGCTTTGATACTACATCTACAGCAGTGAGCATTACTGGATCGTTTCCAATGTTTATTTCGGTCTGCTCTTGACCTTTCGGTTCATTTATGTCTTCCATGAGCATTATACAACATTCAAAAATTTTTTCTTCTTTTAAGTTTTATCGACGATTGGTTCTTTAAATGAAATAATCAATTGGAATGTTTTGATAGTCACCATTTGGTAAAACTCTTCTAATTGTAATTGGGATCACTTTCTTTTCTAATTCTTCCATTGAAATGTCTAGGGAAATTCTTGCATTTTTTGGAATTGTGATGAATGGAGGTGCTCCTAATGATAATTGTAATGCTCTTGCACCCATAATTCTTGCTTGTTCAAATCTAGTTAGTGTTGGTGGTCCGATGGTGATTTTTCCTTTTTCACAAGGAATTTCAACTGGATCATGATCTTCAATTTTTTCTACAACTTCTCTTTCTTCAATTTCTTTAATTCTGTTTTCTAGATTTGCTTGGTCTTTATCTGAAAGTGGATCTGTTCCATCTTTTTTTTCAATTAATTTTCGATAAGTATCTAATGCTTTGTTTAATCCTAAATTTGCATCTACTTCTCCTTCAGTAACTTCAGTTTCAGGTGTAGCTAATTGTGGTTCTTCAGGACTGGACAAGTACAAAAATTCTCTTAAAACGTTATATAATCTAATCATTTTATTCTACAAATTGAGTACTCCTTCAGTCTCGCGAAAACAATTGATTTTGGAAATTAATGGTAAGGTTAAGTTATCTTGTGATCTAAAAAGACATCTTTCTCCAAGAACTGTTGGAACTATTATGAGATCATTGCCTTTAGAAGGAAATTCTCATTTGTTAGGTCAAAGTATTGTTTATTTTGAAACTGATGTTGATTCTGGAATTGAAAGAGCAAGATCAGAATTTGTAAAGGGTGATGTTGCATTTTTACCATCAACTGGAAGCTTTTGCTTTTACGTTGGAAATGTTAAATCTGCTAAAAAAATGACTCCCATTGGTAAATTTACTGATGATGAGAATGTGTTGAAGAATGTTAAATCTGGAGATGTTATTCGTCTCTATGAAGAGACAACCTGATACAAATGGTGTCCTGCATATCCGCCTACTTTCTTAACTGTACCTTTTGCAGTAGATTCTTTTAAGAAAGCATTTGCAGCTGAAATTTTAACACCTGTTTGTCTTGCAAGATCTTGAACAGTTACAACTTTTGAATTTTGAATTACTTTCATAGCTTGTTTTTCATTTAACATGACAATGATTTCTGCTTTTTTTGGACCTCCTTCTCCTTTGTCCTTTTTGCCTTTCTTTGAATCTTTAGAACCACTTGGTTTATTTCCTGCTGCCATAATTTTAGAAAAAAATATTCCTATTATAAACGATTAATCGGTTGATTTTCAGTTACCATAAACCCTTTTTTCTAAATATTCTTGAAATAAACAAACGCGTTCAAATTTTTTCAAGTATAAATAACATCTTGATTATAGTAAATTATGGGCATTGTTGCAAAAGGTGCTAATTGTAATGTTGAAGGATGTGATCAAGATGGGGCTCGTTCATTAAATACCACTAAAGTTGAAAATGCAGGTTTGCGTGTAAATTCTAAGGGTAAAAAAACAATTCTTTGTAAAGACCATTACAAAGAGTGGAAAAAAGAATCCAAAGATGATCGTGAACTTGAACGTGCTAGATTCAGCAAATTTTAATCTCTATTAGGATTATCAAAGTAATCTTTACTTAATTTATCATATAGTTGATCAATTTTTTTATAGAGTCTTTTTGGTTTTCTCTCTTTTTGATTACTTAGAACATACAGTGCTAAAATTGGAAATACAATTGTTGCATCAGCATATACTGTAATTATGCCTTCATGAGAATCTTGAATTTTCCCCCAACTTTTCCCTTCTTGTAATGTTGCACCTGATAATCCTCCTGTATCTGGACGCGCATCAGTAATTTGTATGATGTATTCTTGTCCTCCATCATTTCTTTTTAAAATCTGATCTAAAAGTGGACCTGTTTGTTGAGCAGTATTTTTTGGTACGCCTCCACCTAATTCTAAAATTCCTGATTTTTTTGAATCATAGACAATTGCTGCTTGTTCAATAATTTCTCTAACAAAATCTAAATCATATTTTTTATCTTCTAATCTATGTACTGCCAAATTTAATGCCAATGAGGAATCTTTCATTGTTGAAATGTATACTGGAACATCATAATCATATGCTGTTGTAATGAAACTTTTTTCTGGATGTTTTGCAATCTTCTTACTTCTTTTACCTAACAAATTGCAAAATTCTGCAGTTGTAAAAGATTTATCCTGAAAATCATCTGCAAACATCTTTTGAATTGTTTGATCCTCTGCTTCTAACGTTTCTTCAAATTTTATGTAAACATCTCTGATACGTACAATTTCATTTTCATATAATTTCATGTCATCAACTTCAAAACTTCCTTGTTTTACTGGTAGTCCTAATGCAAAATGATCTTCATGATACACATTTGCACCTGTTGTCACAATCCAATCTACAAATCCTCGCTCAATCAATGTTTTAATTATTCCACCAAAACCAACTGGCGTCATTGCACCAGATATTGTAAGACAAATTGTTGCATCTTCTTCAATCATTTTGGCATATAGTTTTGCTGCTTCTCCTAATTGTCTGCCATTAAAACCTGAATTTGCAAATACATCAACTAAATCTTCAATATTCATTTTTGGATCTAATTTGATGTGAGGGATATCCTTTCCATGAAATTTGTGAGGATCCATTTTTACTTGATTTTCTTGACTGTAAATAATACTTGTGTTATGACTAAAATTTGAATTTGAGACTTGATTTTAAAATAAATTTACTTATCTACCAATTATTTCATAATTGATTATATGGACATAATTGATTTACATAATCCTGACAGAATAAACAAAAATCCTGATGATGTTAAATTTTTACTACAAAATGGAAATTTTATTCAGGATGAATTTGAAATCTCTGATATTGAATTAAGACTGTATGTGGAAAAAACAGATGAAAAATTAGGTGTTTATTCTTTGATTACTTCGAATGTTAAAACCAACAAGGGAACTATAGAAATGATTTATGATGAAGGCTTTCTTGGCGATGATGCATTATCTCGAGCGCATACCTTTCTTACAACAAATTTGGGTTTGTCTGGATTGGTTCTAAGATCAATAATTTCAATTCGTCAAAAAATTTCAGATTAATCCTTTTGATAATACTTGAAATATGATTTATTTTTAAATTAATTATGTATGAAGATGCTTTAGTCACTTTAAACAAAGATAAAAAACTAAAAAAAATTATTTCATATGTTGGTGAATGTAAAATTCGTACTATTTCCAACCCTTTTGAAGCGTTAATTGAAGCAATTATTACTCAACAAATATCTGATAGTGTAGGTAAAGCAATATTTTTAAGATTTAAAAATTTGTTTGGTACAAAGTATCCTACTGCAAATGATGTTGTCAAATTATCTAAAACTGAAATTAAATCAATTGGATTATCCAGAATGAAGGCAGAATATATTTTTGATATTTCAAAAATGATTGTAGATAAAAAATTAAATTTTAAAATTTTTAATAAAATGTCTGATGATGAAGTTATTTCTGAATTAACAAAAATTCGTGGAATAGGTAAATGGACAGCTGAAATGTATTTGATATTTGGATTGGGTAGATTGGATGTATTTCCTTTAGGTGACTTGGGATTGATAAATGGTATAAAAAAATTATATAATTTGGAAAATCCCTCCAATGAAGAAATTTTAGAAATTACAAACAAATGGATCCCTTATAGAACAATTGGCACATGGTATATTTGGAGAGGTCTAAAAAATTTTCAATTTGTATGATTTAGGCATAAGATTTTGAGTTTTTAGCACAATACTAACGATTTTAAACTGACTATAATTAATTTCAGTCATGCGAATTTTACAATTACATTGTGATAGTATTGAATACACTCCCACAAAAAAAGAGATTAAAAGTGCAGAAGATATTGAAAATCCGCAAACTCAAAGACTTGAAGAATTAGTTGTTGTTTTTGTTGCCATTGAGGATGGTGATGATTCCAGTGTTGCACAAAATGCTATATCTCAAATTAAAGAATCTATGCAAAAAATTGGTTGTAAAAAATTACTGTTATACCCTTATGCTCATTTGAGCTCTAATCTTGCAAAACCTTCCGTAGCTGTCTCGTTATTAAAAGAAATGGAATCTTCTTCTTCTGAACTGGAAGTTTCTCATTCTCCATTTGGTTGGACAAAATCATACAAATTGCAAGTTAAGGGACATCCATTAGCTGAAAGTTCAAAAGTTGTAACTAAAGATTCGCCCTCTACAAAATCTGATTCTGAATTAACTTCTGAAGCATTAGAAGGTGAATCTAAAATTCGTTCTATTTGGAAAATTATGTCTCCGGACGGAACTCTGTCAAATATTGGCGATTTTGATTTTTCAAAACATCCAAAATTAGAAATTTTAGCAAAATATGAAGCTGCAAAACAACGTCATGTTGATCAACCTCCTCCACATGTAGCACTGATGAAAAAAATGGGTATTGCTGATTATGAAACTGCATCTGATTCAGGAAATATGAGATTTTTTCCAAATGGTCGACTAATAAAATCTCTAATTGAGAGATATGTAACTGATAGAGTAAAAGAGTATGGTGGATATGAAGTAGAAACTCCAATCATGTATGATTCTGAACACCCAAGTATGGTTAGTTACTTCAATCGATTCCCTGCAAGACAATACAATATTGATTCTGATGGAAAAAAACTATTTCTAAGATTTGCTGCTTGTTTTGGTCAATTTCTTATGGCAAATCATTTTCAAATGTCTTTCAAAAATTTGCCTTACAAACTTTATGAACTTACAAGGTATAGTTTTAGGCGTGAACAATCTGGTGAATTAGTAGGATTGCGACGACTTAGAGCATTCACTATGCCTGATTGTCACGCATTTTGTGGTGATATGACACAAGCCATTGATGAAATTAAGGTGAGATTTGATTTGTCACAAAGTGTTCTTGAAAATCTTGGAATCCAAAAAACTGATTATGATATGGCAATTAGATTTACTGAAGATTTCTATAATGAGAATAAATCTACCATTGAAGAATTAGTCAAAAAGAATGGAAAACCTGTGTTAGTAGAAATGTGGACTGAAAAATTCTTTTATTTTGTTTTAAAATGGGAATTCAATTTTATTGATAATCTTGGAAAAGCATCGGCACTTTCTACTGATCAAATTGATGTTGAAAATGGAGATAGATATGGAATTGAATTCGTTGATGAAAATAATAATAAAAAACATCCAATCATTTTACATAATTCTCCAAGTGGTGCAATTGAAAGAATCATTTATGCATTATTGGAAAAAGCTGCTACTGATTCACATGAAGGAAGAAAACCTCAATTACCATTATGGTTATCTCCTACACAAGTTAGAATAATTCCATTAAAAGAAGAATTTTATGATTTTTGTGAAAAATTAACTGACAAAATTTCTGCAAACTCTGTAAGAGTTGACATAGATGATAGAAATGAAAGTATTGGTAAAAGAATTCGTGAAGCTGAAAAAGAATGGATTAGATACATTCTTGTAATTGGAGAAAAAGAAGCAAATTCTGAAAATCTAAGTATTAGAGATAGAACCACTGGGGCTGTAAGAGAATTATCTTTTGATGAATTCATTACTGAAATCAATGAACAAACAAAAGACAAACCATTTACCGGTTTGAACTTTCCAAAACATATTTCCAAACGTCCAAATCTTATGGTGTAGAAGAAAATGAGTTTTCTTGATTTATACATGAATAGGAATCCGTTAATTACCGGTTCTGATGAAGGCGGTGACCCTGTAGCCACAATTTTTGGAGTTCCTTTTGATGCTACACATTCTTACAAACCTGGTTGTAGATTTGGGGCTGATGCAATACGTGATTCCTTTAATAATATTGAAATTTTTCATCCTGAACTTGGCGTTGATTTAGAATCTGTAAATATTGAAGATCTGGGTAATACTCGTCATACTGTTGTTGCATCTGAAATGATTGATATGCTGAAAAAAATTACTACTGAACTTGTTTCTAAACAAAAACAACTTTTCATTTTAGGTGGTGAGCATTCCATTACTTATGGAACCTATACTAGTTTTCCAAAAGAAACTGGGTATGTTGTATTTGATGCTCATTATGATTTACGTGATGAATTTGCAGATATTCGATTAAGTCATGCATCATACTTGAGAAGAATTGTGGAAGAACGTGGTTCTGAAAATATTTTACATGTTGGTGCAAGAGCATTTGTAAAAGAAGAACTTGAATTTCTTACTGAAAATAAAATCAACACAATCACTGACAAAGAAATTAGAGATGGCAAAGGCCCCCAATTGGTTAAAGATCACATATCTACTTTTGACACTGTGTACTCTAGTTTTGATCTTGATGTTTTAGACCCTGCATACGCTCCTGGAGTTGGAAATCCAGAAGCTGTTGGTATTACATCTAGAGAATTATTTGATATGATTCATTCCTTTGAAGATACAAAAGTTACTGGAGTTGATATTGTAGAATTAAATCCCTATCATGATAATGGTGCAACTGCTTCATTGGCTGCAAAGATTATCTCTACGATGATTGCCATAAATGTGGCCCAACAATAATTAATTTTTAAAATAATTATTATCATTTCATCATTGTCTAAATTCATGGTGTGATTTTAGTCTCAATTGAATATGTTGACTTTATGAGGTGGTGTTTGAAAATACCTTTTACTTTACCGTTTTTTATGTAAATCGTGTTATTGTTAACAGTTAACACGACTAGATCTTTAACATTTTCATATTATTTTGTAATTAGGTACATTAACTAAATCCAATTCATGAAATTCTGTTATGAGTAAAGATGGATTCAATAAAGATGGCTATCACAAAGCAACTGGAACAAAATTTAACAAAGAAGGATATGATAAAGATGGATTCAGTAGAAACGGATATGATAAAAATGGATATGATCAAGATGGCATTCACATAGCAACTGGTACTTTGGCTAATACTGCTGGATTAAACAAAGATGGAAATTATGAAGCAACTGGAACAGCATTCAACAAAGAAGGAAATCACAAAGCAACTGGAACAGAATTTGACGATGAAGGATTTGATAAAGATGGTTTTAATAAAAATGGATATGATCGAGATGGATTCAACAAAAACGGATATGATAAAAATGGATATGATCAAGATGGCATTCACATAGCAACTGGTACTTTGGCTAATGCTGCTGGATTAAACAAAGATGGAAATTATGAAGCAACTGGAACAGCATTCAACAAAGAAGGTTTCAACAAAGATGGATATGATAAAAATGGATATGATAAACAAGGCTATGATAAAAACGGATATGATAAAAATAATTTTGATAAAGATGGTACTCACCTAGTAACTCATACTTTGTTTAATACTGCCGGATTCAACAAAGAAGGAAATCACAAAGCAACTGGAACAGCATTCAACGAAAAAGGATATGATAAAGATGGTTTTGATAAACTAGGAAAGAAATAACCAGAATTGACCAATAATGAACATTGATCCGAAAAATAATTTCTAAAACTTTCTGCTTAATTTGGTCGTTAGATGGGCTCTATTATAGGAATCTAGTTTATTAGATGGTATTTTGGGTGTATTTTGTGTTAAATAATTTACGTGAATCTCTTCGTCCTGCACTTGAAAAAATGGGCAAAGGGTTTGCTGCAACTGGACTGTCTCCAAACTTTTGGACTGTTGTAGGACTTGTAATTGCTTTAGCTTCTGCTGCAGTTTATGGCATGGGTATGGAGTTTGGATTAATCATTGGAGGTATTTTGTTACTTGTTTCAGGATTCTTTGACATGGTTGATGGTCAGGTTGCAAGAGTAACTGGTAAGACTTCCAAAAAAGGTGAATACCTTGATTCAATGTTTGATAAAATTTCTGAAGTTGCAATATTTTTGGGTATTTTAGTTGGTGGATATGCAGAACCATATCTTGTATTACTTGCAATTACTTTGTCTTTGCTAGTTAGTTATGCTAGGGCAAAATCTGATTTGATTAACATCAAACTTCAGGGAATTGGAATTGGTGAAAGGGCTGAAAGGCTTTTGGTAATTGCAGTAATTGGTATTTTTGGTTTTATGGATTATGCTGTAATTATTGTAGTGATAATTGCAGGAATTACTTTAATTCAAAGAATGATTTACACTGCAAAAAATATTGATGAATAATACTATCGAAGTTTACCGCGTTTTCTTCTGTTATCTTCAGATCTAATTTTAAGAATTTTAAAGTGAATTGCACATGAAATACAATAATGTTTCAATACTGTTGGTGATGCAATGTATGCACCTTGTGCTCGTAATTCTTTAGCTAATGTATGTTCTACAAGATTTAATTTGGAAGTAACTTTTTTGGCTTTATCTTTTGGAACTGTTTGTCCACAGTTTGTACATTGAACTGTTCCTGAAGAGCCTTTTCCTCCCTTTGTACGACCTCTACTTGCACGTTTTAGTGGCATGAATTCCAGCCTTTTAGCCTACTTATAATCTTGTAGAATTTACCAAAAATCATACATTTATGCCTAAATTTTGAGAAAATTTACTTCATCTTTTAATCCTAGTTTGCCTAATAACTAATGGTCAAATTGGAGGGATTATGTCATGTTTGTTTCAGCTCTGGTGTAAAATTACATCTTTCTAAAGGAGTGATACTATGTGATGAATGTCAGAAGAATGAAAATGCAAAAAACTAAATCTGCTATGTCTAAAAACTAAAGAAATGAAAAAAATAGCAATTTATTCACATTGTGCACTAGATACTATTTCAATTGCAGGAAATTCATATGAGCAAATTGGGGGTGCTGCATGTTACTGTGGACTAATGGCACGTGAGTTAAAATTTGATGTTGATCTTTTTACAAAATATGGTGCAGACTTCCCAAAGCAATACTTGAATGACAATAAAATTAATTTAATCAATCCTGATTCGAGCAAAAATACTACTAAATTTTCAATTTCAATTACTGGTAGTGATAGAACTCTAAAAATTGCAAATGAATGTGAACCAATAGAATACTCTGATGTTAATGCAGATGCACATATTGTTAGTCCTATATTTCATGAAATTTCTCAAGATGTTTTTAAAAAAATTAAACAAAATTCTAATTTTGTATTTGTAGATCCTCAAGGGTTTTTGAGACAAAAGGATTCTAAAAATAATGTTTTTCTTCAAAAAACTGATCTTGATTTAACAAATGTAAATGCAATTAAAATAAATCCCGAAGAGGGAAAAAATATTGTTGATGGCACTCATGATGAAATGATGCTAGCATTACAAAAAAAAGGAATTGAACATGTGATACTAACTAACAAAACAGATGTTTCGATTTTAGTAAAAAATAGAGTTTACTCTTTAAAATTACCAAATAAACACGTTCATGATACTACTGGAATTGGAGATATTTTTTGTTCCACATTTGCTTGCACGATGATTAAGGAAAAGGACTTTTTGTGGGCATTTTGTTTTGCTGCAGGCTCTGCACAGGCTGCACTTGAATCAAATAATGTTGGATTGCAAAAAATTCCTAAAAAAGGTGATATCGAAAATAATGGTTCTTATTTTTATAATTTAATAGATTTTCGAGATTTATGATGCATTATTCTTTTATTATTCATTTGAGGTTTGTAGACTAATGCAAATTGGAATATATGGTTCTGGAACTTCTGAATCTGCTTCTAAAACTATTAAAAAAATACTGAACAATGCTGACATTGATTCATTTAGTATTACAAAATCTAAAAACAAACCTGCTGATTGCATTATTGTTTTAGGTGGGGATAAGGGAGTTAGAAATTATTTTCATAGAACTTTTGATGCAACATCTCCTGTATTAGGAATTAATGAAGGTGAATCAAGTGGATTTTTAGCTCAAATAGAATTAAAAGAATTTTCTTCTTATGTACAAATTTTAAAAAAACAAAATTTTAGTATTGAAGAAGTTCCAAGACTTGGCGTTAAAATTGATGGAAAAAATGTCTATCCTGTGTTAAATGACGTTGCAGTATTTTCATCTAAAAGTGCAATGTTGATGGAACATACTTTACGTGTAAATGGTGATGAGGTATGGCACGATAATGGTGATGGAATAATTGTTTCTACACCTATTGGATCTTCTGCGTATTCAATGTCTGTTGGAGGGCCTGTACTGTTTCAAGATTCTGCTGTTTTTGAAATTATTTCAGTAAACTCCCTTGATGTAACAAGAAGACCGATAATTGTTTCTAATTCAAGCTTTATTGAAATTGATGATATTTCTGCTAGATTGCATTGTGAAGTTGTCTTAGATGGACTGGATAGATACAAAGTAAAAAAAACAGTTGAATGTTCCAAATTTATCCCTCCTGCAAAAATTATTCGTCTAAAAAAAGACACTACTGGAATATCTGCACTGGCAAAAAAAGTTCATCTTGCTGAAGATCTATTGAGTATGCCTCCTAGCTCCAAATTATTACTAAAAACGTTAGAGTATGAGGGTGAATTGACACAAAAGGACTTGGCAAATAAAACGCTACTTCCTGATAGAACAGTCAGATTGGCATTAAGTCATTTACTGAAAAAAGGATATGTCAAAAAGAAAGTATCCATTAGAGATGCAAGACAAAAGATCTATGAAATTTCTAAAATTGAATAATAATTAATTTGCAGATGCCTTGATAAATGCTGAAAATGCTTCTTCGGGGAATCCCGGTCTACTGTTAAACTCGGGATGGAATTGTACTCCTAGATAGAATTTATGCTCTGGAATTTCTAGCATTTCCATTCTTTTTCCATTATCACTATCTGCTGAAAATATCAATCCGTTTTTTTCAAACTCTGGAATGTATTCTTTATTGATTTCATACCTATGTCTATGACGTTTGCTAATTGACTCTGAATTGTAAATTTTTTGTGCGGTTGTATTTGATTTTATGATTACTTCATTTGCACCTAATCTTAATGAACCGCCCATATCTGAAACATCTTTTTGTTCTGGTAGTAAATCTACAATTGGATTTTTTGTGTCTGCATTAATTTCTGTTGAGTTTGCATCTTCTAAACTTAGGACATTTCTGCCAAATGCTATTGCTGCTAATTGGAATCCAAAACATATTCCCAGATATGGAATATTTTTTTCCCTTGCATAATTTGCAGTTTGAATAATTCCTTCTGATCCTCTTGTTCCAAATCCTCCTGGAACTAAGATTCCATCATAATCTGATAGTTGATTGTAATCTGTAATTGATTCTGAATCTATCCAATCAATTTTGATTGATTTTCCAATTGATGCACCTGCATGTTTTAATGCGTGATTGACACTAACATAACTATCTGCTAGAGTAACATATTTTCCAACCATTGCAATTCTGACTTTTTTCTCTTCATGATTTACCATGTTTCGTGCTATTTCATTCCATTTGTCCCAATTTGCTGATGCATTAACCATTCCTACTATTCCAAATTTTGTAAATATTGAATCCATTATCCCTTGATCATAAAGCATCTGAGGAACTTCAAAAATTGATTTTGCATCATGACACGACAATACGTCTTTGGTTGTTACATTAGTAAACATGGCAATTTTTTTCTTAGTTTTTTCTTCTAATTGTTTTGTACATCTTACTGCCAAAAAGTCTGCTTGAATTCCTATTCTTCTTAATTCCTGAACGCTATGTTGTGTTGGTTTTGTTTTTTGCTCCCCCACTACGTCTAATGAAGGTGCTAATGTAACATGAACAAAAATAACTCCTTGTGGGCCTTCTTCTACTCTCATTTGTCTTAATGCCTCTAAAAATGGAAGTGATTCAATATCTCCTACGGTTCCACCACATTCTACAATTAAGAAGTCTAATTTTTCATCTTCAGCAACTTTTCTAATCCTATTTTTGATTTCGTCTGTCACATGTGGAATTATTTGTACACATGCCCCTAGATATTCTCCTTTACGTTCCGCTTCTATTACTGAAGAATATACTTGAGCAGTGGTGATGTTATGATCTTTTGATATGTCTTGATTAAGAAATCTTTCATAATTTCCAATATCCATATCGCATTCTCCTCCATCATCAGTTACGAAAACTTCTCCATGTGCTACAGGATTCATGGTTCCTGCATCATAATTTAGATACGGATCAATTTTGATACATGATACTTTTTGATCTGATAACTGTAATAATTTAGCAATCGATGAAGTTGTTACTCCTTTTCCAAGGCCAGACATAACTCCTCCAGTGACAAAAATAAACTTCGTCTGCACATTATTGAAATAAACATCTAGTTTTTGTATGTTTTGTATGGTGTGACTAGTAACTAATCATTGAATTATAGTTTGTTTTTTTAGACTTTTTGTAAATGACATTATTTTTGATTCTAGTTCAGTTGACTTTGTTTTCTCAATTAATTTCAGATATGCACTTCCTACGATTACTGCATCTGCTCCAGCTTTGATGTATTTTTTTACATCTTCAGGAGTTGAAACTCCAAAACCAATTCCCACTGGAATTTTACCATTGGTTTGTTTTTTTACATTTTTGATTGCTTTTAACGTATAATTTTTGATACTTGTTTTTACTCCTGTGGTTCCAAATACTGCGACAAGATACAAAAATCCTGTTGAAATTTTAGCAATTTTATTAATTCTAGTTTTAGTTGTATTTGGTGAAATTAAAAATATTGTATCTGCTTTATTTTTTGCGGCCTGTATGTAGTCTTTTGATTCTTCAAATGACATGTCTGGAAGAATGAATCCGTCTACTCCTGCTTTTTTTGCATCTTTGATGAACTTGTCATATCCCATTCGATGTAGGATATTTGTATATGTCATTAACACAAGTGGTATCTCTGTTTCTTTACGGATTTTTTTTACAATATTGAAAAATTTTGAAACATTTGTTCCCTTTTGAAGTGATACTGTACTTGCATTTTGAATTACTGGACCATCAGCTAAAGGATCTGAAAATGGAAATCCTATTTCTATAATGTCTACTCCGCCTTTTACTAATCCTCGTATTGTAGACATTGTTGCTTTTTCATTTGGAAATCCTAGCATAATATATGAAATTAATGCTTTTTCATTTCGTTTTTCTAATTCTTTAAATTTTTCTTTAATTCTTGACATTTTCTTTAATCCTTCAAATTTTTTTATTAATTAAAACTGTTTCAATCTTAGAGTGTTTTTTGATGTTTATCTTCCTGGCCTCTTATATGATCTTTCTTTAACTTGCCCTAATGATGAGCCTTTATTTTCAAATCTTTTACCTGTTGTTTCTTTAGATTTTTCAGAATTCTGTTCGTTAGTTATTTTTACTATTTTTTTGGAAACTGTTTTTTCATCCTCATTTTTTTTATAAATAATATTTGTTCCTGGTGGAATTTGACTTTTTTTAATAATTTTTTTCTTTTTAGGTTTTTTATCGTCATTAGATTTTTTATGTGACCAACTGATATTATTTACATCTGAAGATGATGATTTTTCAATGTTATAATCTCCTAATGTCTTCCTCATGATAATTTCATTAATTACTAGTAAACAAATGTACTGGAATTTTTTATTTGTCTTTAAGACATTCTTACACAAACAGTAATGAAATAGACAATACGACAACTGTAACAAACCCTGATATCAAAGCAATTTTTGCATTATCCAATTTGTATCATATTACAAGACTTTTTGTTATATTTTACTTATTTTTTAAAAGCATCATAGTGGTAATTTTATATTATTACTTTTTAGTCATTTTCTAAACATAGCCCAGATTCTTGTACCTACCATAATTCCTACAGCTGAAATGATTAATCCAGGTATTACTATTTCCATTATTTCCATAATAGTTCTAGAAATTGATTTTATTTTTGCATATTCATTTAGAATTCTTTAAATTTAATTAAATTGAAGACTAAATGTGAAAATTTCTAAAAAAATATTGAATTTACTACATGATCAAATAGCCATGGAAGCAAATGCTTCAAATTATTACTTGTACATATCATCTTGGTGTAATGTCAATGGTTACGATGGTGCTTCATCCTTTTTCAAAAATCACTCTTCTGAAGAACGTGACCACATGCTTAAAATTATTCAATATCTAAATGATCTAAAAATTCACACTGTAATACCTTCTATAGACAAACCAAAACAAAATACAAAATCCCTTGAACAGGCATTGAAAAATTCATTAGTAAATGAACAAAAAGTTACAAAATCTATTGATAAAATTTATGGATCTGCTCAAAATGAAAATGATCATCGAACTAGTATATTTTTAGAATGGTTTGTTCGTGAACAAATAGAAGAAGAAGATTTGTTTGAATCTATTCTTCAAAAATTTGATGTGATAGGAAGGGATAAACTTGCTTTGCATGAAATTGATAAATATTTACAAAAATTATCTGAAAAATAATTTTTATTCATTAATTTGTTTCATAAAATTATTTTATGATGTGAGATTGTTATTTAGTTTTAAAAGGATATTTGAGAATTTTTTCTATGAGTCAAAATGAAACAAAACCTTGGGTCATTATTACAGTGTTTAAAGATGAAGTAAATCCCTCGGATATTGAAAGAATTGCTCCTCAAATCCAAAGTCTAACCGATGATTGGCAAAGTGCAGGCAAAATTATGTGGTCTGGTCCATTTAATGACGATGTCACAGGTATGGCTGTTTTTGAGGCTACAAAAAAGGAAGCAGATGACTTTTTCAAAAAATATGATCAAATTTGTTCTGGAATTTTAAATTATTCCATGTATGAATGGGACGCAATGCCTATCCTATCTGTCTTATCTAATAATTAGGTAGTAGGTGAGTTCTTCTTTTTTTTAAAATGAATAATAAATTATGTAGATTATGCGGATGTGAAATTAAAGAATTAGATTTATGTTTAAAATGTCATTTAATCACAACTACCATTTGTAATTGTTGTAAGAACGTTGTAGATGTACAAACTCATATTTCTGTTGATTTCAATGGTTTGTAAAAAAATTTGTACACAGTTCAGTGCAAAAAAAACTATTAGTGGAAGTCGGTATAATGCTGGGCAAAAAAGATGTCAAATATGTGAAATTTTTATCAACTGGGAAGGAATATGGTGCCCTTGTTGTGGATATATGTTAAGAACACATCCTAGAAATAGTAAATCTAGAAAAAAATCTGATTCAATGAAAAATAGGCATTAGAGTAATTATATTTGAATTAAAAAATATTTTAGATCAATCTTTGTTTGATCCTTTTACAAAAAAATTATTGTTAGATCTAGTTGAATCAAAAAAGGAATATTCTGTTTTGTAATTTTTTTAAAACAATTCAATTTACGAAATTCAGATAAAAAGTTGTAATTTTTTTATTATGATCTGTAATTTTTTTATTATGATTTGTAAAAATTACATAAAAAAATTATACTTAATTACCATAACATCTTACTAATTGTATTAGGAATAGGTTCGCCATTACCCCATGAGTGAAATGCTCTAAAGGAAACCAAACGGGATTTTGCTTCGAGCCTATTCACCTTTTAATTTACTTGAAAATATTTTTAAATGCAAAGCATTAATTTGCGATTTTTTTGATCTATGTTATGTCCTTTGAAATTGATTGGCATGATAATTTTTATGGTATATCCTGGGCTTATGAAAAAGATAGGTTGGTGGTCTCTACTGTTTTTGAAGACAAAAAGGAAGCAACAACTATTGCCCAAGAAATAGAAGAATGGAGTGACAAGTTTACTCGATTAACAATTGTTGAAAAAGATAATGGTGAATTTTCAATCTGCTGTTATGAAGATCCTCAAATTTCTAAAAGTTCTGAACACATTGGTCTATTTAGAACTGGTATGATACAAAGTGGAGGTTATGAACAAGCCAAACCTATGATTGAAGAAAAACCTCCTTTATTGCAAATTGCATTTGCAGCAGATGTTCGAGATATGACTACGTATGAACAAATATCCAGACTTGTACCAATGCGAAAATGTAGAATAATTTCTGAAAAAGATTTGAAAAAACAAGAATATTATTTTGAAAGAACTGCCCATAACAAAAAAAATAATGAAATCTAAAACATTTCATTCATTACTTATGAACAATTCTCAATAATCGCTTGAAATCCATATAAAGAATCACTATCAAATCATTCATAACATTCCTACTGATCAATCATTCATCTCTTTTAAATGCAAATTTGATTTATTATATTCATGAATGATAACAACACCTCAACTAACTGGGAAGATGCTATAGGATCATCTTGGTTAATTTCAGATGAGTAATACTTTTGATTACTTGTTCTGAAATTAATCTCTATTTTCATAACTTTATTTTATTGATTTTTTAATGTATACTGATGCAAAATCCAATTGACATTGAACATACAAAAGAATGCAAGTATAGAAATGATAATGATTTACCTCATACGAATTGTTACTGCAAATGTCATAAAATTTTGATGATGGAATCTAGTAAATTACAATCAAGAACTTTCTGATTCTTTTTTAGGTTCAAAATTTTCTACAATTTCTGATACTGTTTTTAGTATTGCTTCTTTGATCTGTTCTTGATTCATTCCTGATTTATGCATTAATTTCATTTGATCCATTAATGCAAAATGTACACGACCTTGTAGATAATCTACAATTCCAAAATTACCCTTTGGAAATTCTGTTACAAATAATTCATGATCTGTTGGTTCACTAGATGATTCTGACATATAGTTTATTTAAAAAAATACTATTATAAAATTTACAAATATTCATTAATCTCTAAAAATAGATAATTTTATGACCGAATTTGTTCACAAACCATATGATAAAATCTATGTTCGTGATATGATACAACTTAGTCTTGATGATCTTATTGGTATGATGTCTTCATTGGAATCTGCAAATGCATATTGGGTAGATGGTGTGTTGTTTGCAAGTTTTGCAATGACTGAATCTGAGGAATTGGCTAAAAAAGAAATGAATAATGAAATGTTTTTAGATAAAGTGATTTTTGCAAAATGTGAAAATTATTCTAAGACTGTTAAATCCTCAACTAATTTAGAAATTGGTGTATTAAACATGCAAAAAAGTAGTCTATACGTAGATTTAATCACATGGCTAAAAACTCAACCCATTTGGTCCAGTTAAGTTCTAATTTTTTAATATCTAATCAATCAAGTATAATCTTTTTATGATGATTAATTTGTTTTAAAATATGGTACTTAGATCTGAAGAATCCTTTAAAGAATATCTAAAAAAATTATCTGATGAGACTATAATTAGATACTATTCTGATGTTGAATATTCTCCATTTCCTATCTTACTTATCCAAGAATATACTAGACGATTTGAACAAAAAACTAAAAATCAAATTCTAAAAGATCTAAAATATCAAACACGTTTAGCCAAAAAAAAGACTCAAGAGATTAGTCAAATGGCTAAAAAACGCAAGCTGATTGATGATGTAACTAAACAAAAATCTCAAGAAATTGTAAGTCAGGCTAAAAAAAAGGGTTTCAAAATTACTGAAAAAATTTCTGACAAGCGTCATGTATTAAGCTCAAAATTAAAAACTACTGCTAAATCAAAAATTCAAAAAACCGTGAAAGTTGGTAAATCCTTAAAAGTTTCTAAAAAAGAAAATCTTGAACTCTTAGAAAGTTTGGCAAGACTAAAGGATGCTGGAGTAATCACTGCTAAAGAATTTCAAGAAAAGAAAAAGAAACTTCTTTCAACCATCTAATTTTGGGATAGTTTTTTAAATTTTTCAAATTCTGATTTTGTTTTAACAAATTGATCAGTTAAAATTTTGCAAGAAAAAATCTGATTCATTTTATTATCGATTAGAAATATTGTTTCGTTGAAAATTATTGATTCAATAAAATCTATAGATGGATACATTGTATATTCTAGCAATTCTTGATTGATTTCAATTTTAAATTTACATCCCATTACTAATCCTATCTCTTCATGTTTGTTTAGAAATCCTCTTAGACTTGCCTTAATTTCTGATTGATTTTCTAACGATTCAAATTTTAATTTATTTTCAGAATTATCATCTATAATACATGCAACTGGATTATTTTGAATATGTAGGACTGATGATTTGTGGGTTTCTGCATATTCTTGAATTTCTTTAATTTTGTCTAATGGCATATTATACTAATTAAAAATTAATTAATTAATTTTCAGCATGACGTTATTTTTTGATATTGTCATGAAAAAAAAGTCAGTCTCCATATCTGGGAGACTCTGTAATGCATTAACTAGTTTATGTGAGCATTGGGCTCTTCCAGCTAACACCGCGAGATGTCTCTGACTCTAGACCCTATAGAACTATCTTTTTGTTAAAAATTAAATTTAAAAAAAATTACATGGGAGTTTAACTTTTTTACATAAAATTGATCGGCAATTATAATTTTTTAAAAAAAATAATCTTTTTTTTATACGGCGATTCTAAATCTTCCATAAATAATGTAGATGTCTATTAAAAGAATAATGATCGCTGAACCAATAAACCAATCTCTAACTGTTGATAATTCTGTCTCGTATTCCAAATTGGTATTTAGCTCCAATAAAATTTCGTTTAAACCTTGTTCATCCAATGATTTGAAATAATTTCCACCTGTATTGCTAGCTATATCTTGAAGTGTTTGTTCATCTAATTCTGCATATTGTGGATCCCCGTATATGTCATCTCGAAGATAAACTGGTTCATTTGATCCAATTCCAATTGTGTGAACTTGTACATTGTTTAAAATTGCATATTGAGTAGCTTGTTCTGGTGATACTAATCCTGAATTATGTATTCCATCACTGAGAAGTATGATTACTCTTTTTTTATCTAAAATGGATGATACCATGTCAATTCCTAACGATAATCCATCTCCAATTGCAGTTGCACCTGTACCTTGTTGAATGGATGAAATTGAATCAAGTGTTTTTTCTTTTACAGGAGTAAGATATGATATTGTTCCTGCACCTGTTTCAAATAATACGACTCCAACATTATTTGTTTGACTAGTCTTTGTTACTAGTGATGTGATTGCCCTTTTTGCAGCATCCAATCGTGTAGGTTCATAATCTGATGCAGCCATGCTTTCAGATCCGTCTAAAACTATGCCTAAATTGACCCCTTTTTCACTACCCATGGTAACCATTTGAGGATTTGCTAATGCAATAATAATCAATGAAAGTACAATTATGATTAGTAAAAATGGTATGTGTTTTCTAATCAAATTATTTTTTGTATTTGTTTTTTTAATAATTTTTAATGTACTAAATTTTAAAATTGATTCTTTTTTATTTGAATTATATTTATAATAAATAAAAACCATAACTGGAATTAATAAAAAAAGAAATAATGCATTAATAAATCCAAACTCCATTAGTTTTTCATTCTCCACTTATTTCTAAAGTATCTGTTAATTGTTATGTCAAATGATTCTTCATTAGTTAAACTAATCATGTCTACCCCAATTTTTTTCATATTATTTTGATTTTCTGTAATTTTTTGTTCCATAATTTCTCTATATTGTTTTTGAAAACTTTTACTTGAGGTATTTACAAGTATTTGCTCCCCTGTCTCTGCATCTTCAATGTATGCATAACCTATTTCTGGAATTTCTACTTCTTTAATATCTGAAATATTAATTAAAATTACTTCATGGTGTAATTTCAAAAATTTTAGTGGTTTTTCATAATCATCTGAAAGAAAATCTGAGATAATGTATATGACACTTTTTCTTTTTAATTTATTTTTTAATGTTGATAATGATTTTAAAATATCTGTTTCTTTACTTTTTGGTTTGTATTCTATTAACTCTTTAATTATTTTCAATAATTGTCGTTTACCCTTTTTTGATGGAATAAATTTTTCTAATTGATTAGTAAATATCCCTAATCCTAATCTGTCATTATTTTTTAATGCAAGAAACATTAGTGATACTGCAACTTCAAAACCTAAATCAAGTTTTGATTTTGTAAATCCAAAATTTGTACTTGCTGATAAATCTAAGATGAGATAGATGTTTAACTCATTTTCTTCAACAAATTCTTTTACGTATAGGGAATTGTGCCTAGCTGAAACATTCCAATCTATTCTTTTGACATCGTCCCCTGGAATATACTCTCTGACCTCTGAAAATTCTATTCCACCTCCTCTGTATTTTGAGTTGTAGGCACCAGATTCTACTCCTTCAACAAGATCCTTTGTCTGAATTTCTAATTTTTTAATTTGACCTAGTAATTCTGAAATTTTGCTCATTTTTATGGTGATGGGATTTTATCTAGAATTATATCAATAACTTTATCAGAGTTAATTTCATCTGCCTCTGCTTCAAACGTAAGAATTAATCTATGACGTAAAACATCGTGTGCAACTTCTTTGATATCTTCAGGTATGACATATCCTCTACCATTAATCATTGCATTAGCTTTTGCTGCTTTGATCAACCAAATTGATGCTCTTGGTGATGCCCCAAATTCAATTATATTTTTTAAATCTAATTCATAATTATCTGGATTTCTTGTTGCATCTATTATGCTTGCAACATATTTTAAAATAATATTGTCTGCATAAATTTTTGAATTAAATTCTTGCATTTGTAATATCTCATTTGATTTTAAAATTGGTTCAACCTTTGTTATCGTATCTGTTGTATTTTTTTCAATAATTTTAATCTCTTCCTCCTTACTAGGATACTTGATTAAAATTTTTAATGCAAATCTATCTACCTGGGCTTCTGGAAGTTTGTATGTTCCTTCGTTTTCAATTGGATTTTGTGTTGCAAGAACTAAAAATGGCTTTTCTAATTGAAATGTTTCACCATGAATACTGACTTGTTTTTCTTGCATGGATTCTAAAAGTGCTGATTGAACTTTGGGAGGAGCACGATTAATTTCATCAGCTAAAACAAAATTATGAAAAATTGGTCCTTTTTGAATTTCAAATGTATTTGAATTATTTTTATAAATTTTTGTACCTAAAATATCTGCAGGTAATAGGTCTGGAGTAAATTGTATTCTTACATTATTTACACTAAAGATATCTGCCATTGTTTTGATCATCAGTGTTTTAGCTAATCCTGGAACACTTTCTAATAATACGTGACCGTCTGAAATTATTGAAATTAGAATTTTCTTTATAATGTCTTCTTGACCTATGATGTTTTTTTGTGTCTCTAGCATTACGTTTGAAATTATTTTTGAATACTTTTGTGAAATTTCTGTTAATTCTTGAATTTTTTCATCTGATGTTGTAAATTTTTCATCATTACTCATCACAAATAATTTTTAAAATCTTGATTAATAGTATGTGGTTTGTTCGTCGATTGTACCAATTTTTATTTTACCCTTATAGTATTTTAAAAATTAAATATTGACACGTTTCTGGATTTTGCTATTTGTTATGTCGATATTTTTCATAAGTCCTGCTTTTGCTGAACCTGTGGATGTGGAAATTGATTGGACTATTGAAGGCCAACCCAAAACTATTCTGAATTCGTCTACTGAAGAATATATTGAAGAGAATTATGATATTGATGTAAATACAATTAATGAAAAAATTCAAAAAAAATCGCTAGAAGCCTCTCTTGAAACCAAAGAATTTGAAGATCTCATAACTGGAAGTGGATTTACTATTGGAACTCGCTTAATTACTATAGATTCTGAAGAAGGTCAAATTCTTAATCAAATGCTAAATGAACAAAGGCAGATTAATAAAGATAATTTTTTTCATATGATAAAATATTTGGATAGGTATTCTGATGGTTATGTAGAACTAGCAGAAGCCTTACTTGATCCAGTTAAAAAACAAAAATATCTTTCATCTGGTATTTCCCATGATTACTATGTTGATTCAAATTTAGAAAATTTTTTAGTTGAACGTGGATATAGCTTGGATGATTTGGAATCAATCCCAAATACTGCATTCTCTCCAACTAAATATGATGATGTCAGACTAAAGGCTTCTCAATTGGCAAATGATGGTCAAGAAAATGTTGATTTAAGAGAATTGCTTCCAAACTATGTTGCTCCTAATTCACAAGCTATGAAAGAAGATATGATAAGACAATTAAATGAAGAAACTTTGAAAGTATATGAGTCTATTTCCTCTCGTCAATTGGATATTTCTGTAAACCAATCTCCTAATTTGATTAATCCTATTTCTTCAAATCTATTTGATGATTTTCAATTTGTTAATACTAAATTTGAAAATACTAGACATGTAATTGATTCTATAGAAAAACCACAAACAGGTTTTAAACTACCTGAAAACTATGATTACAATTTAATGATTTTAATTCCAATTATTTTGGGACTAGTAATTTTTGGATATTTGTTATATAGAAAATCTATTACTAAACAAAAATTATCAATTGTTACTGTAACTCCATCAGTTAATTATGTTGAAAATACCCTAGAAATGATTCAATCCTCTAAGAATTTGTTTGATGATAGTATGCCTAAATATGCCTTTGAAAAATTCAGTCAGGCAATTAGGTATTATTACTCTAATAAATTGGGAATTAATTTAGATTTAACACAAAGTGAAATGATACATAATCTAAAAAAATCTGATGTACCAAACTATTCTCAAATTCAAAAATGGCTTCAATTGTGTGGTCAAGTTGAATTTGTAAAACATCGTTCAACCCAAAAGGAATTCATTGATTCATTAGAAACTTTTAGAAAATTAGTATCTTAATTTTTTATTTGAACTGTACATGTTGAAAAATTTTCATCAATTTTTAAATTGCCTAGAAATCTTTTAGTTTCAAATTTATCTATTTGTAAAAGATTCGCTTTATTTTTATAAATCACTTTATTGTCATAATCTAAAAATAAAATTTCCATAACTACTTTGTCTTTTTTAATTTGATTATTGTTATATTGACCTGAAATTGTAATTAAACCAAATTCATCTTTTAAACAAGAAAAATTTTGAATACCGAACTTCTTATCTTTTTCAATTCCCAGTTTTTTATTTTTTTCTACTAAAAATCTATTCTGTTCATCAATTTCTTTATTGTATTCCCTTTCTTTAATTTCTCTATTTGACTCTAAAATTTT
>Ga0207992_1000204_pt1 | contig 31845 bp, 17 predicted proteins | sample ETN02SmetaG_FD_185788 | JGI IMG/M metagenome (GOLD analysis project Ga0207992, IMG submission 185788) | Marine microbial and viral communities from oxygen minimum zone, Eastern Pacific Ocean - ETNP2014F10-02SV255 (SPAdes) (version 2) | ecosystem: Environmental > Aquatic > Marine > Oceanic ...
TACCTGGTTTGCTATATTCATAGGGTTACCTGAAGACCTGTTTGTTAGTATAGTTATACCTAGGTCTAGATCAGGATATCTTTGGTATACATTTTTAAAACCTCTGGTGCTCCCCGTGTGGTATGTCCTAGCCTTGCCCCGGTATGAGTCCAATACCCATCCAAAGCCATAGTCTATTTCTTCACCATTATTTAATCTACCAGGAGCGAAGGCTTCCATTTGTGTATTCTGGTCAATTAGATCTGAATTAGTTAACGAAAGATCCCACCTATAGAAGTCCTGGATGGAGGTATAGATGCCGCCATCCCCTAACACTGCACTAGTCAGGCTCTGGTCATCAAGAAAATATTCATTGTTATTATAACTGTGACCAAAGGCTCTATGGTCAATGGTGGAGATTCCTTCTTCAAATGCAACGCTTCCAATCATGTCCAGTGGAGTGAATATGTTTATGTCCAAGAATTCTGCAAAATTTAACCCTGAAATATTTTCAACAATTAGTGCGAGTAGGGCATAACCAGAATTACTATAACGGTACTCGCTTCCCGGAATATAATAAGTAGTAGTTTGTGATTTCATTAATTCTAAAACATCAAGATCTTTTAACTGTTCTGTGGCTGTGTCAGGCACTAGACTAAAGTAATCAATCAGACCTGATGTATGATTCAATAAGTGTCTAACAGTGATGCTGCTACCATATGCTGGAAACCCATCAAAGAATTCTGTTATCGCTTGTTCATAATTTAGTTGGCCCCGTTGTTTTAGAATCATAATCGCCATCGCCGTAAACTGCTTGGTGATGGATGCCAGTCTAAAATTGGTTTGGTTATTGATTTTAGTGTTCTCATTTATTTTAGCGAGCCCATATCCTTTGGATAGAACAATATGAGACTGGTGAACGATCAGGATAGCAGCTCCAGGCGCATTTTCCAGGTTGTAGTCTGTCATCATTAAATCGATTAATGTTTCATCAATCTCTAAATGTTTTGGTTCAGATGTTTTTTGCTCGCAGCTGCAATATATCAGTATGCTGGCAGATGTGATAATCAGTAGAATTAGATTTCTGTAGCGTCTAATTTTTTACTTTCCTCATATAATAAATAGTTCCGGTCGCGGTTAGAGCAATGCCTGTCATGGATGGGACAAAAGCTGTGATAAGTGTCAGTATAAAGAAAGATAAATTTAAAACCAGTACGATTATCATACTCCATGGGTAAAAGAATGCTCTGTATGGTCTATGTTTATCAGGGAACTTTTTCCGGAGAATGTAGATAGATCCAAATGTCAGAAGATTAAATATGGTACTTGTTGCTGAAAAAAAATCAATTATTGTTTCATAGGTATTGTTACCTCCGGATCCAGATTGGTAGTATGTAGAGGCCACAGCACCCACTAGCAAAACTGTTGCCCAGATACCCTGGCCGATCAGAGCATTGTTCGGCGTGGCATAAACAGGGTGGAGCTTTTTAAAATTATCAAAAAACAGACCATCTCTTGCCATTGCATGCCAGGCCCTGCCTTTGCAAAGTATTTGAGTGCTGACATTTCCAAAGGCATTGATCGCCACCGCTATGGAAATAAGAATACCCCCGGACGCTCCCAGAACCACCTCTACAGCCTTGGTCGCTACCCATTTATTTTGTTTTATAGCTTCTACATCTAACTGATAGAGGTACCCGAGGTTAGCCCCTAGATAGAGTACCATTATCCCAGATATTCCAAGAAATAGCGACAGCGGAAGCGTCTTACCAGGGTCTCTGACCTCTTCAGCCATGTATGTTGCGCCCTCCCATCCGCTGAATGCAAAAAAAGAATATCGTAGTGCAGCGCCAACAGCTAGTATGGTAGGCCATCCAAATTCTTCAGGCCAAAAGGGATCGCTGAAGTGAGCTATGTTACCAGTAGAAAACCCGGTCAGGGTTATCCCAATTATTCCTCCAACTGCGACCACCTTGGTTGCACCAAAAACTATCTGAAATTTTCCACTAATCTTGACTCCAAAAAGGTTTATAATTGTGAGTATCCATATGGTAATTAGGGATAATAAAAATGTTGGAAAGAGCCCAAAAGCAGTTCCGGTAATGATCTCAAATATTGCGTTAATAAATTCAGTAAACACGAGTGACACGGCAACGATTGACGCGGTCTCAGAAACAAAAAACATTGCCCAACCTCTGAGGAAGGCTATGTATGGTCCGTAGGCCTCTTTGAGAAAAACATATGGCCCTCCTGATTTTGGTATCATGGCCGTTAGTTCTGAATATACCACTGCCCCGAATATTGTTATTATGCCGCCCAGTACCCACACTAGCCCGAAAAGGGATGTGCATCCCACAAGGGCCATTATTGGAGCGGGAGTTCTAAAGATACCGGATCCAATGATACGGCTGATAACGATTGAGGTTGATTCCTTGAGGCCTAGATTTTTTTTGTAATCTGTCACAGGAGTATGTTACATAAATATGATTTTACATATATAAACAGCGCTTAATACACCTACAGCATCTGCAATAAGACCTGCTGCGAGTGCGTGCCTGGATTTTCTAATTCCGACCGAGCCAAAGTATACAGCTAAAACGTAAAATGTCGTCTCGGTGGAGCCAAACATAGTAGCGCCAATTTTTGTAAATATAGAATCGGTTCCGTATTGATTGACTAGGTCTGTAAAAAGTCCCAGTGACCCGCTGCCTGAAAGAGGCCTCATAAAGGCGAGAGGAAGATTCTCTGGTGGAAATCCGATTATGTTTAACAAGGGTGCTATAAAACCAATCAATAAATCCATTGCTCCTGAGGCTCTGAACATTCCTATCGCTACAAGGATAGCTACCAGGTAGGGAATGATCCTGAGCGCTATATCAAACCCATCTTTGGCACCTTCTACAAAAGACTCGTATACCTTTACCTTCTTAATGATCAGGCCATAGAAAGGAATTCCGACTAATAGAAACGGGATAATGTACCTTGACACCTGGTTTGCGAATATTATAATGTTGTCTATCATTGGTTCTTTGGTTCGATTTTAAACCGTTTCATTTTTGACAAAACTTTAACAGAGATAATCGCTGCAACAGTTGACATTCCAGTAGCGATTATCGTGGTTATAAATATTTGATTTGCTGCGGCGCCCATCAGCCCTACCACAGTGGCTGGCAGAATTATCTGAACGCTGGATGTGTTGATCGCTAGGAAGGTGCACATGGCATCTGTGGCAGTGTCTTTGTGTTTGTTTAATTCTTGTAGCTCTTTCATCGCCTTTAGCCCTAGCGGGGTTGCCGCGTTACCAAGGCCGAGCATGTTTGCTGCCATATTAAGTACGATAGATCCTATTGCCGGATGATCGCTGGGGACATCCGGGAAAAGCCTTACGGTAATGGGCCTAAGAGCTTTCGCTATTATCTGGATCAAGCCAGAGTCTTCAGCAATCTTCATTGTCCCTAGCCAGAGTGCCATAATACCTATAAGTCCTATGGCAATCTCTACAGATGTTTTTGACATCGTAATCGCAGCATCAGTGACCTGGTCGATCCTGCCGGTAATCGTTCCGATTACTACGGAAATAAATATGAGCCCAAACCAAATATAATTTAGCATCTAGGACTCCTTGGTCACGGCACTATCAGTGATAGTGATCGGCGAGCCTTTTTTGGTAGTGTCAATTTCGGTGGTTATTGATATTGGAAGTGTAGCCTGGTATTTACCATGGCCGCAGGGAAAGTTAGATACTATTGGTATGTCCAAGTCTCCACAAATATCTAATATAATTTCATCTGTGCCTCTGCCAAATCTCACTTCTTGGTCCCTGATATCCTCAAGCTCTCCGATGATGAGGCCATTAATTTGATCAAACATTCCAGATGTTCTCATTTGAACTAGCATTCGTTCAAAAGAATAAAGATACTCGTCAATATCTTCAAGAAATAATATTACTCCGTTTGTGTTAAGTGCATCCGACGTACCTAATCTGTTTATTAACAAGCTCATATTTCCACCCCAGAGCGGTCCTGAGGCGGTACCATCTTTTAGTATTCTGGTTTTAAGAGATCCCGGTGGTTCTATATTAATATTATTTTCTCCAGTTAACACCCTGTTCATCAGGTTGTAATTATAATTTATCCAGGACTTTTTGTATGTTGTCAACATCGGCCCGTGAAATGTTACCAAATTAGTTTTCTGGGTGATAGATGTTAGATAGGCAGTAATGTCACTATATCCGATAAATATTTTGGGGTTTTTCCTTATTAGATCATAATCGAGCAAGGGCAAAACTCTGTTTGCACCGTATCCACCTCGTGCGCACATAACAGCATCAATTTTAGGATCGACGAACATTCTATGCAGATCATCTGCTCTTTCTTGTGGTGTCCCAGCGAAGGGCCCCCATTGGATTGAGTTACTTTTACCAATTTTGATATTGTAACCAAGATCTGTGAAATACTTAGTGGTATCTTTGAGGACGTTCTCATCAAGCCAGTAGGATGGACTGACCACACCTATTGTAGAGTTTACTTTAATTGATTTTGGCTTAATCATAGATTATTGTTTTTACGATCTGGTTTTGAACATATCGATGTTTTGATGAAGATCCGATATAGCCATTCATTAAAATCGAGAACGCCACGGTGCCATATTTTGGAGAATCAATATATCCAGCTAGGTTACGTGCGCCAGATAGTCCTCCAGTCTTTGCCCTGACCAGGCCACCTTCTTCGATCAATCTTTTTTCTAGCGTACTCTTTGGCCATCCTCCACCCGGAAGAGTAGATATAAAATCGTTTTTGTGTTTACTGTTATATACCCATGATAGGAGAGATATAAGTTGGTCAGAATTGGTTAAGGTGTAACGAGAGACGCCAGAACCATCAGCCAGTCTAATGTTTGAGGTATCTATTTTCACTTGTTCTGCTAAAAATGATTTTACGCTGTCGAGGCCAACTTCCCATGTCCCGGGCAAGGTGTCCAACGCGCCGATCGATTTCACAAAAAGTTCAGCGGTCAGGTTATCGCTTTCGTTCATCAAGTTTTTTGCAGAGACGATGAGTGAGTCTGAATAGTGAACAGTTAGCTCCTTATAATCTGTTAGGCCCTGAGTTTTTCTGGATAATTGTTTGACTGTTGTCCCGTGCTCATTTAACAGCTGTCTAAAGATTGTTCCGGTAAACAATGAAGGATCATAAATATTTCTGTAGAGTGTGTCCCTTTTTGTAGTATCCATTATCACACCCGTGACCGAAAAGTTGTTGTTTTTTGCAACCCAGTCTCGATCAATTTTTAGTTTTTTATAGTCCAGGGTATCATTCACTGTTACAGAGTTATTTTCAAAAGTAATGTATGATGTCTCCGGGAAATAACTTATGCTAGCAGGGCTGCCTACACCCCCAGGCTCAATATAAAAGTCTATACAGTTATCGTTTACGGATAGTGCGCCAATAGGTGCAGCATACCACCAGGGCCCCTCGTCCCACATCCAGCCTTCACCATAGTTTAGTGAATCAAGTAGAGTATCGTCTACATACAGCGTGTCAATTTTTTTTATATTTTTTGAAACGATTTCAGCAAGAGAGTCAAGCTGGTCTATCGATAGATCCGGGTCACCGCCTCCTTTTAAAACTAGATTATTTTTCTTTTTTAATACCCTGGTATTGAACCTGTGATCGTTGCCCAGGTAGTGCAGCGCAGCTGCACAGGTGTATAGCTTATTTGTACTGGCAGGCATTAATAGTTTTTGACTGTTGTAGGCATAGAGCGTTTTATTGTTCTCAAGAGAGACTATCTTTATCCCAATATTAAGATCTATCCCAGCAGACTCTATGATACGGTTTATTTTACTAATTAGTCCTGGTGTACCTTCAAGATAGAAAAGCGTTTTAGGAGGAGCACAAGATATAAGGGCTGTAAAGATAGCAATAAAAAAATGTTTATTTATTGATCCAAAAATAGTATTCATCATTTCAAAGACATGATAAATTTATCAAGAAGACTATGGCCAAAACTGAACGATGCTTTTGCATCTTTAACCGGAAGATCGTGGTCATCAACAAATGCCTGGGTGGCCTCAAGGTGAGTCTGAAAACCCCATACAGGCTCGGTCTTGCTTGCTATTGCATCAACTGATACCAGTTCACTATCTGCGATTATCTCAAAGTCAGGAGGCAGCTCGGTAACTCCATCCTGATGCGAATATAGTAGAGGTCCAGAGCTAGGTGCTCCCCATAGCTCACTTTTTTTTACGTGCACAATCCGCTCACCCTGTTTTTTTTCACCTGACCACAAAGGCTCCACTTTACCGCCATAGACATGGCCGATAAGCTGGTGTCCGTAGCACAGGCCGAGAACGGGTATCCCTTTTGAGGAAGTATCTATCATTATGTCTGAGATAGTTTGCTGCCACTTATTATCATCGTTTACTGATGCAGCGCTTCCCATTACGATAACGCCCCTGACATTATTATACATGCCAAGGCTGGAAGTACCATATAGAGCAGGCAGGTGGTATGTTACTGGGTATGGCGCTACGCTAGATATTCTGTTAAAAGACTCGATCGCAGGTTTTACTACGGCAGGGTCAATAACCATTAGATGTTTTTCTGTTTTCATTTTAGACAGTTTATTCTTGTCTCCATCCGGTTTAAAAGTAGCGTATTTTTGATATGTAATCGTATATAATTTTGTTTCATTAAAAAGAGCGGTTCAAATATTATAGTCGGATTGCGTAATGAAACTATAAACTTATATGCATATATAATTATGTTTCTTAGTATTAATGATTGATAGTGGTAGTGAATTGAATAGAATAATTTATCTAATACTCATAATATTATTTGGCTGTAAGAGTCTACCTTATAGTAAAAGTGAATCAAAGATTAAGGTCTCTCCAGAGGTAAAAAAACGTGTCCAAGAACTGATAAATAATAATATTGTTGTGGCCGCTGAAATTTTTAATAAGCCAAGCCTAAACAAAGATTCAGAACAAAAATTTATTCACCTTGATTCAATAATAACTGGAATTAATTTCAAAAATATTTGGAACCCTGACCCTGTATATGAGGCGCAATTAGGAAACTCTTTTATTGCAGCAGGTATCGCAATCGGAGACTATAATAACGACGGGTTGCAGGATGTATTCTTGTCCAGGCAGAAAGATGGAGGAAGACTGTACCGCAACCTAGGTGGATTACAATTCTATGATGCTACAGAAAAGGCAGGAATTCTTTCTGATGGAATGTGGAGCACGGGCGTATCTTTTATTGATATCAATAATGATGGCTGGCTCGATCTTTATGTGTGCGGCTTTGATTGTCCAAATAAGTTGTATATAAATGATAAGGGAAATTTTATAGAATCAGCAAAAGAGTTTGGGCTAGACTATAGGGGAGCCAGCGTGACGATGTCCTTCTCAGATTTTGATCGGGATGGTGATATTGATGCATACCTTTTAACCAATCGATTGGAGAGCACAGCCCTTACGACCAAAGCAAAAATTATCAATGATAAAAACAGGCCTATGCAGGTCCATCCTGATTCTAGAGAGCTTGGTTATTTTGTCAGGCCTCCTGGGAGAGCGCCAATTTTAATAAACGCTGGTCAATATGATTATCTGTATAGAAATGATGGCGGCCACTTTGTTGATGTTACAACTGAATCAGGTATCGGGAAAAATCCATACTATGGTTTGTCCTCTATATGGTGGGACTATAATGATGATGGATGGCCAGACTTGTATGTGGCTAATGATTACATGGGGCCGGATCATTTATATCAGAATCTGGGACTTGATTCAAGCGGCTCTGTAAGATTTGTTGATATTGCAGATCAGGCGCTACCGTATACGCCATGGTTCTCTATGGGCTCTGACTATAGTGATATTAATAATGATGGTAAGATGGATCTAATGGCCTCTGATATGGCAGGCAGTAACCACTACAGAGACAAAGTGTCTATGGGTTCAATGAGCGGCCCAAATAGTGAAGCCTGGTTTTTAAATTTTCCAAATCCTCCTCAGTACATGAGGAACGTTCTCTATCTTAATACGGGAACAGAAAGGTTTATGGAGGTAGCATATCTTAATGGACTCGCGGCCACAGACTGGACCTGGACAGTGAAATTTGGGGATCTAGATAATGATGGCTTTGAGGATGTTTATTTTACAAATGGTATGTCAAGAGACTTTGTCAATGGAGACCTAAAAGATCGATTCAGGAATCTAGCAGGTAACAATAAAAAAATATTTGAAGAGTCAGGCCTGATGGTCTATTGGGAGGATGAAGAGCCCTATCGATTGAGAAATTTGGTTTACAAAAATTTAGGTAATTTGAAGTTTAAAGATGTCAGCAGTGACTGGAGCTTGGATCATTTTGGGGTAAGCACTGGATCAGCGCTAGGGGACCTAGATGGTGACGGTGATTTAGACATTGTGATGAACGGGTTTAATGAACCGGCTCGTGTTTATCGTAATGACGTATCGAACAGTAGTAATGCTATCCGGATTATTTTGATCGGAGAGCGAGCAAACAGCCAGGGCCTTGGTGCAAAAATCGAAATGGAATATGATAAAAATTCAAAAAAAATGTTTCGTTATTCATCTAGCTCAAGAGGCTTTATGTCCTCTAGTGAGTCTGTCGTTCATTTTGGCCTAGATAAGAATAGTCAAGCAGATAAGATTACCATTTATTGGCCCTCAGGCGCTGTACAAACCCTGCACGATATTCCTGCTGGCTACTTGTATACGGTGTCAGAAAAAGATACGGAAGCCAGTACTAAAAAGCAAAAAGATGTAATGTATAAAAAGGATACAGGGTTATTGGCTAGCATTAGGCATCGTGAAAAGTTTTTTGATGATTTTAAACGAGAAAAATTACTGCCAAATAAACTATCTCAGTTAGGATCAGGGATCGCCTGGGGAGATATTGATGGCGATGGTGATGATGATCTCTTTGTTGGTGGATCGTCCGGATTTTCAGGCCAGATTTATGTAAACAATGGATCTGACTTTGTTAGTAAGCATCAGCCAGGAATTACCTATGATGCAAGCTTTGAAGATATGGGAGCTATTTTTATAGATCCAGATAGTGACAATGATCTGGACCTGTATGTTGTTAGCGGAGGCGTGGAGTGTTCACCCGGCAGTGCTCTGCTAGAAGACAGAATATATATCAATGATGGAAGTGGTAATTTTTTCAGAGGAGCTGCTTCATTATTGCCAAAAATGAATAACAGCGGGGGGGTCATTGTTAGCGCAGATATCAACCGTAACGGCAGGCTAGAGCTATTTATTGGAGGACGGGTGGTTCCTGGAGAATATCCTCAAAGCCCGGTATCATGTATACTTCAAAATACAGGAAGAAAATATATAGACGCGACCGATAAAATTGCCCCAGAGATAAAACTCTCAGGAATGGTCACGAGTGCTGTGTTTTCCGATGTTGATAATGACAGTTGGCCCGACCTTTTGGTTACCTATGAGTGGGGGCCGGTACGTTTTTTTCATAATGAAGAGGGAAAACTTATTGACAGAACAACTGATGTTGGTATGGTTGAACGGTCTGGGTGGTTTAACAGTATCAGCGGAGGAGACATTGACAACGATGGAGACACCGACTATATAGTAGGTAACACTGGGTATAATACAAAGTATAAGGCGTCTGCTGGTAATCCTGAGATATTATTCTATGGCGATTTTGAAGGAAACGGAAAGAAGCATATTGTTGAGGCTAAGTTTGAAGGTAGTGTCTGCTTTCCTAGAAGAGGTCTAGGCTGTTCAAGCGGTGCAATGCCAATGATAAAAGAAAAATTTCCTACCTATCACGATTTTGCTATTTCCTCTTTAAATGAAATCTATTCATCCGAGTTATTAAGCTCTGCTGATAGGTATGAGGTTACTGAACTTGCATCTGGATTATTAGAAAACAGAACAGACAGTAACGGGAATATTGAATTTGTTTTTAGGCCGCTGCCCCGTATTGTTCAGTCTAGCCCAGTATTTGGGTCAGCATTATGTGATGTTAACGGCGATGGAAATCTAGATCTATATGTGGTTCAAAATTTTTCAGGTCCACAGCGTGAGACAGGTTATATGCATGGGGGTGTAAGCCAATTATTATTAGGAGATGGCTCTGGATCGTTTGAACCAATCTCTCCAGATAGAAGTGGACTGGTAGTACCAGGAGATGCAACCAGTCTCACGACTCATGATTTAAATCATGATGGCAGGGTTGACTTTCTTGTAGGTGTAAATAATGGCAAGTTCAAATCGTTCATTAACCAAACAAGTACAGAGTCTTATTCACTAAGGTTGCCTGATTTTCAAAAGGGGAAAAGATATATTGGCTCAAAAATTTGGGTATACTATAGCGATAGTTCGGTTCAGTTGCATGAAACCTTTGGTGGCGAAGGATATCTGTCTCATTCAGCCCCGATTGTTTTTATTGGAAACAAAAAAAGTATAAACAAAATCGTTATTCAGTGGCCTGATGGATCTAAAGAGGAGATTGATGAATACAAAGGCATAAAAGGGCTAAGTTCACTATAGTATGTTTCAGTAATAATCACATGCTATTCATAAACAAATAATTCTGAATTAATATTGAACAAACATCTTTCATACTTTGCTTTAGCCGCCCTTATTCTATCCTGCGGGAAGATCGACAGATCTCACATTATCTTTTCAGGAAATATAAAAAATAATAGTGAAAAAATTATTAAAGTGACTAACTATAACAGCAGCCTCAAGCAAGAGATTGCTATTGACTCGATGGGGAATTTTTCAGGGCCGGTTCTTATCGATAAAGATGGATATTATTTCTTTCAGATAGGAAGGTCTTACACAACCGTAAGGTTTAAAAGAGGGCACAATGTAAATGTACAGATTGACGCGAATAATTTTTACAAGTCGATGTCTTATTCTGGTGATTTAAAAAAAGAAAATAATTATAATGTTGCAAAAGCTCATCTTAGATCAAGCAGAGTTGGTGACTCTAAAGAATATTTTGTTGTCCCGTTGAATGAGTTTTTGCCAAAGATCGAAAAAACCAGAGACACGTTATTTAGTTTACTAGATAAATCAGGACTAGGTCAAAAAGATATGGAGATTGAGAAGAAAATAATTGAGTATGAATACCTGCAAACATATAATAATTATAAAAAGTTTTTTCACTATCACAAAAAAATAGATCCGGATCTGCCAGAGGATTATTTTGATCCAATTTTATCTATGGATACTGATGATGACGAACTTTTTAGACATTCTAGAGCCTACAGAAATCTCATTATTGAAAATTTTCGACTGTCATCTAAAAAAGAAATGCAAAACAATCCCAGCCTGACGATCATTGATTTTGTTAAAGGTAAAATTAGCGGTATAAAAAGCATAGACATTAGAGAGCAGTTTGCGAGTATGTTGATCAGGCAGATGAAAGATGAAAATGAGAATATTGATGACGATTATCATAAAATTATGAGTCTGCTTTCCACTGAAAAAAAGAGAGATAAGCTTACACAAAGGTATAACTCGGCTAAATCGACCAAGGCTGGATTAGCCTCAGTAGATTTTAATTATGAAAACTATGATGGCGGGATGACGAGGTTAGAAGATCTAAGAGGTAAATTATTGTATATAGATGTATGGGCAACATGGTGTGGCCCATGTTTAAAAGAGATGCCTGCTTTAACAGATCTAATTAAAGAGTATGCCAAAAAAGAAATTGAGTTTGTGAGTGTTTCAATTGACTCAAAAAATGATTACAATAAGTGGAGAAAAATGGTTGCTGAAAAAAATATTGGCGGGATTCATCTTTATGATGATGAAGGTTTAAGCTCGAATTTTATGAAAGCATTTAGCGTTAGCCTTATACCCAGGTTTATGATGATCGATTCTCAAGGAAAAATTATCACGGCGAAAGCGCCAAGGCCATCTTCTAAAGAGGTTAGAAAATTTATAGACGGGTATTTAGATAAACCTAGAACAATGAAATTCTCAAATAGCTAAGGACATTTGGTTATGAAAGCAATTAACAAACGTACCATTCGAATAATATCTATTTATTTATTACTGATTCCGTTTGTACTTATGAATGCAGATGTAGTTGAGACAAGCGGCTCACGCGATCTTTTAGATACCTTAAGCCTTGAATATGATGACTCGGTTGGGATCAACATTTACCCGGGTGATGTTATTATGGAAATTTATAGGGTGCCGGCTGATCTTACGCTAAACCAGGTTGGCATTAATATTGGGCAGTGGAACACAAATGGTGAGACAGCAAAGCTTCAGGTAGAGGTATTTAAACAAGGCGTTTCTAGCTATCCTTATCGTTCTGATGGTAGTCTCTATCCCTATGAACAAGAAGGCCAAAATAGCTGGCTCGGGTATGCCCACACAGAGGCCGACCCATCCACACCCTATCCTAGTGTCAGCTCAGGATCAGAAAACTTAGTGTGGAATAATTTTAACTCTGGTGCCGGACCGTGTAACTCACTCGCTGAGCAAGACCTTGGTCAATCTATTTTTGGTGACAAGGTGTTACCCGTGGGTGATGACAGCACAATTGTTCTGACGCCATCAAATCTTACGGGTGGGTTTCACTATGCTGATTTTTCTGAAGCAGGGGGAGCAAATTTTTTAAAGGATGAATATATTGCTGTTGTGATCACCTATCTTGGAGACAGCAACGGGTCGCCGGATGAAGGATCATTGATCACTGTTAGCGGTCAACGTTCTACTTATTGGTACTATGGTACGTTTGTGCATCCAGCGCCTGGACTAAAATATTATCATAGCAACTGTAGCGGGCCAAGTAGTGAGCAGGGTTGGTATATTGACGATAGGACACCAAACCTGAACTATGTAGCAAATATTACAGGAACGATGCCCCCTAAAATTGAGATTTTACATGTCGGAATATCTTCTATTGAGCCAATACAAGAGTATATCCCTCCAGGAACATATATTAGGATTACCATAAGGATAAATGATGCGATAGTAGAGCTGATGGAGAATGTTCAGGTAGTGCTTCATTGGCAGGTTAATTCTCTTGACGCAAGTGAAAACGTACTCCTCCAGCAGGCTAGTTGTTTTAATCTTCTGGAGCAGCAGTACCACTATTGTGCTAAAATCGAACAATATTATTCTAGTGGCACAAGGATATATTGGTGGGTAACCGCAGAGGATGAAGATGGAAATATTGCCACCACCACGAAAAAATCTTTTATGTTCGGAACCTTATCCATCGATGATGAACCAATTCCTAGCGCATTTAATCTTCAGGGTAACTACCCAAACCCTTTCAATCCTACAACAAAAATCAATTTTTCAGTACAAAGCCCTTCTGAAATGGACTTGTCCATTTATGCGATGGATGGAAAGCTTGTGCGTAAAATTTTAATTGGCAATGTTGGTACTGGCTATCACAGTATTAGCTGGGACGGAAAAGACCAGTCACTAAACTCAGTTTCATCTGGCATTTATTTTTACAGGTTAGATGCCGGGTCGCAGTCTAAGACTGGGAAGATGACTTTGTTAAAATAGATTGCTCTGAAAAAATTATGAGAATCAATCTATTATTATACCTAATGGCTGTCTCAATATCAGTCTCACAGCCGGTCACTATTTCTGGTACCGTAAAAAATGATAAGGGGAAACCTCTAGTGGGCGCTAATGTGTTTATAGAGGGTACTGCCTTAGGCGCAGCAACGGACATATCTGGCTACTATATCATAGAAAGGGTTCCCTCAGACCGGTCCTACAAAATTTCTGCCAGGTATATTGGGCACAGGATGATGATAAAAGAGATTCTAACAGAAGAGGGCAAACCAATAGCCATTGATTTTGAGCTTGTGATGTCACTTGTAGACCTTGATGAGGTCGTTGTTGCTGCCAGTTTTAGCGAAAGGAAAAAAAGAGCTCAAGCGAGCCCGGTGACAATTATTTCTCAGGATGACCTCAGGCGTCTTCCTGTGCGTAGCATTGATGAGGTGTTAACCGGCAAAGTACCGGGAGGCTATGCGAATCTTCCTTCTAGGCCAGGGCAAAATAATTCTGCGTTTACACTTAGAGGCGGCACCAGCGGATCAGGCCGGCCCCTTGGGGATGTTAAGATTTATATTGATGGTGTAGAGCTCCTAGGTTTTGACATGCAGTCCTATCCGGGAATAGCGGATTTTATTGACCCTTCTGACATTGAAAAGATTGAGGTATTAAGGGGCCCCATGGGATCAACCTTGCACGGGTCTAATGCCCAGAGCGGTATTATTCATATTTTTACGAAAAAAGGTTCCAGGTCTAGGAAAACAGCTATGAAACTAAAGTTTGCTCGTAAAATTACTCAGGCACCGATTTTAGATGATGATGCTATAGGACAAGAAACAACGTTTAGCATGAGCGGGGGAAACTCTTCAAGCGCTAGCTATAATATCGGGTTTAATAATTCTATCGATCAAGAGGTGATGCCGGGGAATGGTAAAGACATCGAACGGTTAAAGGTTCATGGCTCGGTAAATGCAAGAATCGGTACAGCGGTTATTGATGTTAAAACCTACCACAGCTGGGGACAGCAGGGTTTTATTAGCAATCTTTATCATCTCCTTGAGTATAAAGAAGATCGATCATGGACAAATGCTCCAGAGCACTGGGACGACTCACTAGCTAGTGGTGGTACAAGTTACTATAAACCTGGGTTTAGCCTAAACATTACACATAGTTTTACTCAGGATTGGTATCAGAGCCTCGTAATCGGAAACGATTCAAAAAAATTCTTATACAAAAAACACTACACAGCCTCTGGACAATCATATTTGACAGAGAATTGGAATCGTTATACGCTAAATTATTTTTGGCACTATAAGAAAAAGATCTCAAACAGTTTTAACATAGACCTGACCACAGGGACACAGAGAACAATGAGCAACCATGTTAGGCTTTCGGGAAGAATGGATGAGATAAAAGATCAGTATTATTACGAGGACTTTGATGACGTATCTATCGTTGACCAGAGCAATCAAAACTCTGGCTATTATGGCGAGCTCGTTATTGACTATAAAGACAGAATATATTTAACCATTGGCGAGCGCGTCGAGCAGAATGAATATTTTGGTAAAGACTATGGCACCCACTTTAGCCCAAGACTAGGGGTATCCTATTTATCTGAGATTGGTGGTATGATCATAAAATCCAGAGCAGCCTGGGGCAGTGGGGGTATTAACCCGCCCAAGGCGATGCAGGCGCTGCCAAGCGAGTCTAGCTATAGTATAAACATTGGTAACCCAGATCTGAGGCCAGAGCGGCAGTCAGGGTATGAGCTGGGTGGTGATTTTTATTTTGGCGATAATTTTTTTGTTGAGTTGACTTATTTTGACCAGCTATTCTTAGATGGTATAGCAAATGATCCAAGTATAGATGACCTGCAGACTATTAAACAGGAATACTGGTATATAAATCTTGGACAGATTATTAACAAAGGATGGGAGCTGGCTGCCAAGACCAGGGTCGGGCCACTAGACATAAGTGCGAACTATTCTATTTTAGATAGCAGGTGGGGAGAAGATAGCCTGCGTCAGAATGATCCGGTCTATGAAGGATTCTTTGATAAAGGTACTCGCAGGAATGACGTTCCCTCTTCAACAGGGAATCTGTCACTGGTTTACAATGTTCCTGGTTTTAGCCCAAAATCGACGAAGGGCGGATCTGTCGCTTTAGATATTAGCTATATCGGCAAGAAAAAAGGCAGAGACTGGCTCCTATACTATGACGGCCAATACAATCCTGATGTTTCTCCCTTTAGTTATTATAGCAAAGATTTACTGATGCACTATAAGCCGTTTAACTCAGTACGATTAAGGTTTAACTATTGGGTAACAAACAAGGCTTCTGTTTTCCTAGATATCCGAAACCTTACAGAGCACACAGATATTTCAAGGTCTATTATTGAGCCTGCACTTGGAAAGCAAGTAATGATGGGAATTGATTTCGCGTTTTAGTTTTTTTGTTACAAATCTCTACTAAAGATCCTTTTATCTTCTTCTAAAATTTTAAAATTATTTTGATGAAAATAATTAGATTATTAGATAAATATATAAAATTGTAAAATAATATCTGATTTGCATTCAATTATTATTAATTATCAAAAATTAGATTTATATCTAGGAATATTATACTCAATAATTCTATATTTTTAGTGTCTAAGAGATAACTATCTTGGACAGACGTAAGTGTAATTATATAGATCAATACGTGAGTTAGTAGGCAACCTCAATAACAAACATAGTAAGGAGATTAAAATATGAGAAAAATGTTAATTATATTGACTTCAGTACTGTTTATTACTTCGGTATATGCCGAAGATTATATTCCCAGTGCTGTTTTCGACGTTGACAGCGAATGGAATTTCAATGGCGACGCAAATTTTTCAGACTTTACTGTGATTGGCGGGCACAGTGTATTGGCTGGAATGGATTTTGATGGCGATAGTCTGTTTGAAGTCTTGTTTGTAATAGACGAGACGTTAGCACCTGGCGGGCCAGATCCTGGACATCTTGGTGTTTATCTTTATGAGGCAGATGGCAGCGGTGGGTATACACATGTGTGGCACTTTGTTACGCCAGATCCCGGTAACAGTCTTCCTGGAATGAACTATGGTGATATTGATGGTGATGGAAACCACGAAATATATTTTGGTGTTCCTCCTTCGGTAGGCAGCAATGATGACACCTGGGGAACCTACATTTTTGAGCAGGGAGCTGATGGTACATTTCCGGCTACTGCAACAATGTTATGGCAGCATGCAAATGGTGCAACAGGTTTAGTAAATACCGATAATTTTCGTCCTTCTAGTTATCAGATTGCTGACGTAGATGGTGACGGTAAGAATGAACTTATTACTACAGACCGTGGAATGGTTCATCTTGCGATTGATGCTCTGGTGGGTGATGATCTTGACGATTTGGCTACCTTCGCAAATGAGTATTTTGTTGGTGGAGATGGTGGTGTCTTAGATGGCGGCGGAATCTATGATGTTGATGTTGTTGACTTTGATGGCGATGGTCACCATGAGATCTGGGTCAACACATGGGACAATTTTAGCATGGCAATTTTTGAGGCAAGTGCAGCAAATACTTATGCTCTTGCGGTTGATCTTAACAGCATGCATATTGATAATGATCCAGGTTCGTTTAATAGAACCGGATTTGCGTTTCATGATGTTGACGGTGACAGTGCTTTAGAGGCCTGGTTCCCAATGACCAATGGTAAACTCTATTATCTAGACGCAGTATCAGACAGTACGGACTCTGCTCATTTTGCCATAGGTGGTGTTGATAGTTTAAAGGCATCTCACTTTAAAGAGGTCTTAACTTTTGGTGCTAACTCTTCTCGTGGCGGTGACATGGGTGATATTGATGGTGACGGTAAACCCGATATTATTGTGGGCACAGGAACCGGTGAGACTATTGTCAGGATAGAATACGTTGGCAGTGACCCTACTGCTGCATCTAGCTATGATGTTACCACAATTCTAGAGAGTAAGGGTGGTGACCCTGACCGTTGGTATTCGCTTGATATTTCAGATAATGATTTAGATGGTGATGGCGGCCTTGAGGTCGTAGTGCCTAATATAAAAGGTGTGCTAGAAGGTCAGGCGCAGGTCCTTATTTTAGATTATAATTCATTTACCTGGGACTTTGATGGTGGCAATGCGTATACGCACCTTGCGCCAAACTGGTCTCGTATGGCAGTGATGGAAAAGTCGATCAATGACTCGCTGTTTCAGACAGACCCAACCGGAAATAGTAGGACAGCTATCGGTGGTATGGACATGGATGGTGACGGCAGAAAAGAGGTCATCGTCACAGACTATGCTGGTGGAAGAGTAATTGTATACGAGTATGATGCAGCAAACACAGCTTTTGACGTTGTCTGGAGCTCTCCGGTTGTAGAAGCTCGTAACCACACATCTAATCCAAGAACGGTCAACGTTGGTGACCTGGATGGTGATGGCAAGCATGAGATTGTTTTTCCTTCTAGTAATGTAGATGCAGAGGGATACCATATCTATGAGTGGGACGGTGTCACAGGAAGTGATAACTATGGTACCCAGCCTTCCTCAATCTGTAAGACGGAGGTAGATATTTGTTGTGCTGCTGATGATGGTGCAGGATTCAGAGGTGACCATGAGCGTCTTACCATCTTTGATATTGATGGTGATGGTCAGCAAGAGCTTATCACAGCAATTCGCCGCGGTAGCCCACGAGGGACTCTGATTTCTTCACTCGGTGCCACGGATGATATTGAGCACAACTCAGGCGGAGGTCTTGAGACCTGGAGCCAGGAGTTTCTTACTAACAATGACCACTATGGTGGCGGAAGCCCTTACCATGCGCTACCTGCTGACCTAAATGGAGACGGTAAGAATGAGCTTGTGAACCATCACTGGAATAACTTCTTATTCTATAATATTACATCAACTGGTGCTGATGCATATGCCGCGCCTGATACCGGTGCTGCTGCTGTGGATGCGTACTATAAGGCAACATCTAATGACCAGGTATCTTTATTTGGTGGTAACGCAGCTGACGTGGATGGTGATGGAAATGATGAGGCTTATTTTCATAGCTATGGTTCCTGGGGTGTTGGCGCTGGTGATGTCTGGGTGGTGGACTATGATGCCGCAGATACCAATGTGCTTGCTATTAATGCAGACCACGTTCACAGAGTAGGGAACACTGGAACCTTTAGCGGAGATATTGGAAGTGGCTACGATGGTAGTGCTAGACCTTATATCTTTGCGGGTAGAGGAAGGCCAAATGTTTCTGCTCTAGAGTATATTGGGCCAGACGTGTCTACTCCTCAGAGTTATATCAAGAAAGATATCTACTGGGGTGAGATGGATGTAACCTATACGATTCATATGGTTGACTCTAATGGTGTACACACTGATGAGATCAGATCGAATTGGGGATTCCCTTCTAAGGTACAGACTCAGTGGGGTGGAACCATGCTGGATTTTGATGGTGATGGCAAAAACGAGCTATTACTTTCCATGCAAAATGTGAAGACTACGCTTACGAATACTAACTATGATTGGAACGCTGCTACAGGTCAGTATGATACCACAACGACGGACTATGTAAATCCAAAAGCGTGGACAGTTATTATTCTAGAGAATAGTGATAACATGCTCTCTAATGATGAACCAATAACATTCATCACTCCAGAGCAATACAGTCTATCACAAAACTATCCTAATCCGTTTAATCCTAACACGACGATTGAGTATACGATACCGATTAATCGTAGAGTGTCTGTTAAAATCTATAATATTAGTGGTCAGCTAGTCAGAACGTTGGTCAATAATGAGTTTATGGATGCTGGAAAACACAAGGTTATGTGGAACGGAAAAAATAGTAACGGTGTCGCAGTCTCTACTGGAATGTATCTTTACAGTCTAGAGTGGGCTGGGATGAGAAAAGTGAAGAGCATGACTCTTCTTAAGTAATTATAGAACGTTAGTACTATAATACTATATTAATAATAGGGGGGAGCTGAAATGGCTCCCCCCATTTGTTTTATCTAATCAATGAAGAAATATCTTGCTCTATTTTTTTTAACAGGGATCATTCTTGGTTCAAATGGGAAGATAACTGGCACTGTAAGTCAAAAAACAAATGGTGAGCCAGCGGTCGGTGTAAATATCATACTGGTTGATAGTTATTTGGGTGCTGCCACAGATCAAAATGGTCGTTTTACCATACTTAATGTTCCCCCAGGCACCTACTCGCTGCGCGCGGATGCGATTGGTTTTTCTCCAGTGGTGGTTCAAAATGTACGTGTTACCACATCGCAGACCACAGAATTAAATATTAAGCTTGAAGAGTCCGTGGTTGAGGGTCAGGAAGTGACCGTTGTTGCAGAGAGACCGCTCGTTCAGAAAGATCTAACAGCCTCACAGAGAGTAACCACAGCAAAAGAGATTCAGGATATGCCTGTAGAGTCTTTCTTAGGAGTACTTACGACACATGCAGGCGTAAACCAGAGCGCTGGTGGTGCTCTTCATGTACGAGGCGGACGGAGCAATGAGGTAGGCTATTTTATTGATGGTGTTTCTGTGTCGAATCCATTTTTTACAAACTCACTTGCAGTCAGTGTGAGTAACAAAGCACTTGAAGAGATGAAACTTGTTAGTGGCGCGTTTAATGCCGAATACGGCAATGCTATGAGTGGTGTTGTAAACGTAAAAATAAAAGATGGCGGCAAAAAATATGATGGCAGTGTTTCTTATTATACTGGTGATTACAATTCTGGCGATGATCAATTATTTCCAAATATATCTGATCAGAGCTTAACGGCAAATCGAACTTTTGATGCTTTTGTTTCTGGTCCTATACTTCCAGCTTTAGGGGATAAACTGACTTTTAATGTGTCTCTTCGTCAGAGCAATAGTGAGGGGTATTTGTTTGGTGTACGAGAACATCGTCCTAGTGACTTTGCATATTTTCCTCCCAGTGGTAACTGGTATATACAAATGTCTGGAGACAGTAGTTATGTACCAATGAACCCAAGTGAGAGCAGTAATTTTCTATCAAAAATAACATGGAGGCTTTCTCCAACAATAAAGGTTTCTACCCAGTCAATTTTATCTAGCTCACAGAGTAAGAGCTATTCACATGCATATAAATATAACCCAGATGGAGTTTCTACAGGTTATTCATCCAATAATAATCATTCGATAAAGATAAATCATTCCCTGTCTCCAAAGAGTTATTATGAGGCTAATATATTTATAAGCGACACAGACTATAAAAATTATTTATACGCAGACACTCTTGATGAGAGATATGTCAATACAGATTATATTAATACTGAGCCTACCTCTGCCACTTTCTTATTTGGCGGGACACAGATGGGACACACCTATAGAGTCTCAAGCTCTGTTGGTGGAAAGTTTGATTTTACTACTCAGGTTAATGATAACCACGAGATCAAGACTGGCCTAAGCTATCGTTCTGATAATTTGAATGAACGTAATCTGCAGGTCCTATATAATCAGAATTATGATGAGCCAACGGTACTTCCTGAGAATAAATCACCATATCATGTTTACTATGAAAAGGATGCTCTTCAGTATTCTGCCTATATCCAGGATAAGATGGAATACAGCTCAATGATCATGAACTTAGGTGTACGTTATGATACGTTTGTTCCCAATGATTCAACTATTGCCAGCTTGATTTATCCAGAGGCTGATCAAAAAAGTTCAAAGACAAAGACAATGATATCACCACGTGTTGGAGTGTCACTTCCAATTACTGACAAAGGTATTTTCCACTTTTCTTATGGTCACTTTTACCAGATGCCAACCCTGAGGAATTTATATCGAGAGAGCTATTTCGGGGCAGGGTTAGCTCCTACTGTAGGGAACCCGGACCTCAAACCGGAGAAGACTGTGCTATATGAGTTTGGGTTTCAGCAACAATTTGGCAACCTAATTGGGATGGACATTAATCTTTTCTATAAAGATATCCGTGAGCTCTTGGCCCTGCAGAGTATCCGCTATAACAGCCCGAACTATGGCCCCTCTAACTACGCGATTTATCTGAATAAAGATTATGGAAATGCAAGAGGTCTCACTCTGTCTTTGACAAAACGTTATGATCCTGTATCAAAAAGCAGTATTTGGATAGATTATACATACCAAAAGTCAGAGGGTAATTCTGTGAACTCTGGTTCATTCTATTTTAGTGCACTGAGCGGTACAGAAGAGGAAAAACTTATTGTTCCCTTATCCTGGGACCAGTCGCACCTTTTAAACACCACTATAATTATAGGCGATCCTTCTGGCACGACGCTTGGCCTTATAGGGAAGATCGCTACCGGATGGCCCTATACCCCTTCGATTCCAGAGGCGAACTTTATTCCTAGACCAAACAGTGGCCGAAAGCCGGTCCAGAAAAATGTAGATGCAAAGCTGGAAAAGAGGGTGAAAGTTGGTGGTTACAGGGTATCTCTTTTTGCAAGGGTCTATAATCTTTTTGACATTAGAAATGAACGATATGTTTTTGATGATACAGGTTCTGCGAAGTATACCTATGAGTACCGCAGTAATCAGGAAACAGAACAATTAATAGCGAACTATAATAGGCCAGGGATACACACCTGGGAAGATTATATCACCCGCCCACATTATTATTCTGCGCCACGTTCGTTTAAGATAGGACTGTCTCTGGATTTTTAGGCTATGAAGAAAATTATCTATTTATTATGCGTTCTAGGTTTGTTTGCTACGGCAAATGCGCAGTGGCCTTTTGGAAAAGATGTGCAGTGGTACATTGATGGTCCAAAAAAGGAATGGACTGAACGTGACCACGATCGCTATTACAGATGGAGAGACCGGCTCTACCGGAGTAGAATGGCTGGAACGCAGGATGAACAAATTCTCCAACGTCAAAAGGCTATATTAAATGGAAACAAGATCACCACAGAGATCTGGAACTATGGTTCTATCTCAAGCCCAGGGAATCGAGTTACAGATATTATATGGGAAGGACTTGGCTATGGGTATGAGTTTGGTCCGTTTATCTGTGCAAAGGTTCCCCTTTTATCTGGTGCACACCAGGATGCATACTATGATATCTCAGCAGCGGGTGACACGACTTGGTATGCTAACGTTATTAGTGATGGTCTTACATCATTGGGAGGCGAAGTATCTGCAGATGGGACGGAGTTTTATGGTTGGGAGCCTCTAGCATGGAATGATGACTTTACGGTTCCGTACGGGGATCCAGTTAGTGAAAATATTCCTACGAGTAATGACCTTGATAGAGATGGTGATGGAAAGCCTGATAGTTGGCCTTTTGGCTGGTATAACTCATTTCTAAAAGATTATGTCTGGCCTGGTGCTCTGAGACAGGGTTCATCAAACTCTGACCTAGAATCATTCTTTGTTGTGGATGACAGGACCAATAAAGAGTTTCAATATTATCCATTTGTCAGCGACTCTTCACGTCGTGGTTTAGGAATTGAGATAGAATCTAGATATTATCAGTGGGCCAATCCTCTGGCTGAGGATATTATTTTTCTTATCTATAAAGTTACGAACAAGAGCGATAAAGATCTTGAAGATGTGACGTTTGGTATGTGGGGTGACCCCCATATCGGCGGACCTACAAACTGGGATGATGATCTGTCCTTTTTTGATCATGATCTAAATATGGTATACTGCTGGGATGCGGACAATGTATCGGATGTGTCTGGGAAGGTTCCAGGATATTTTGGATATAAGTTTTTAGAAAGTCCTGGCCAGCCTTATGATGGTATTGACAATGACAATGATGGTATGATCGATGAGCGTCAAGATAATGGAATTGATGAAGATGGTGACTGGAACATAGAGAAACATGATGTTGGTATTGATGGGGTTCCAAATACGGGTGACCCTGGAGAGAATGACGGATTGCCAACTCCAGGAGACCCGTTTGATCTGCGTTTACCTGGAGAACCAAATATTGACTGGACGGATCTAGATGAGTCTGATATGGTCGGCCTAACTGGGTTCTCCTCGCCACCATTTACTGGTCAAAATAGAATATCAAACGATCAGTTTATCTTTGAGAATTATTTAACGCCAGGAGTATTTGACTCTGCAAATTCTACCCAAGCTGGTGATTATATTTTTATCTATAGCTCTGGGCCGATCAATTTGCCTGCAGGAGAGGCAAGAAGATTCAGTATCGCACTTTTGGTAGGTCAGGATTATGATGATCTGACATTAAACGCAATCACTGCTCAGGACATCTATGTGAAAAACTATCAGTTTGCTAAGCCACCAGAAAAACCAAATGTAACGGCTGTTCCAGGTGATCAGAGGGTTACCCTCTATTGGGATGATATTGCAGAGTCTTCGTTTGACCCTATAACCGAGTCATATGATTTTGAAGGATATGTTATATACAGGTCTACAGATCCTTCATTTTTAGATCAACAAACCATTACCGATGCAAATGGATCAAGGTTTCTGTTTGAGCCTTTGAAAACTGTTGACGGAGCTTCTGCAAAATTTGACCTGGTAAATGATTACTCAGGTTTAAGTGAAATTCTATACACTGGTAGAGGAACAAGCTATAGTCTTGGTGATAACACTGGCCTTAGACATGTATTTGTTGATTCAAATAATGTGATCAATGGGCAAACATATTACTATGCAGTAGTTTCCTATGACCATGGAGATTCTGAGCTAATGGTTGCTCCTGCGGAATGCTCAAAAACAATAACCGTAAACCCTGAGACAGGAGAAGTTCTGCTTGATGTAAATACGGTCTCTGTTGTCCCGCGTACTGCAACTGCTGGGTATGTTGAATCCACTATTGAAGGAGATGAGTTAAACCAGACACAAGGTAATGGCACTGGCTTGGTTCATGTAGAGATCATTGATCATACAGTGGTACAGGATTCGAATAGTTTTAAGATAATCTTTAGTGAAGAGGGTGGACTTAATTATAGTGTGCTAGATGAGAAAGAGGTCTTTGATACCATTGTAGTAAGATTAGATCAGTATCATAAACTGTTGTATAAGAATGTAGACACCTCTACTTTTTCATTATCTTCCTTAGGCGGTGATCTGTTTGTGCAAGGAAATGACTATGATCTTTTAGCTAGCGATGGTCAGATATTAATTCACAGTGATGGATCGATAGATGAAGGTCAGAGCATTGTTGCCTCCTATTTTTATTATCCAATAAAAAACAGTACAAGATTAAGCTCTGAAGAGGGTAATACCATCTTTGATGGTATGACCCTTACCGTACAAAATGAAGAGCTTGATCTTGATGAATCTCAGAATGGTTGGAATACCTATAGTCCAAATAATTGGACCGCCAATGTGAAGCCTTTTAATAGTCTGATCCAGTATAAATATCCTGCAGACTATGAAATTCGCTGGTTTGATGATCCTGTCAGCAGTAATTATCGACCTGGGTATGAGTATGTCAAAGCTAATTTCCAAATATGGGAGACCACTAGAGGATATCCAGAAAAACAGCTCCCATTTATTTTGATCGAAAATATTGCTAATGACAGCCTTTGGAACCCGGGTGAGCGAATTGTTATACTAAAAGATTCGGTTGTGAACTCTTATGCTTGGGAGGTGACCTTCTATGAGCCAGAAGATGGTTTAACATCTGTTCCTCCTATTGGCGGAGACATTTATTCTATCTACACAACCAGAAATTTTACGGATGATATTTTCTCTTTTTCTACAACTGCTTCTAAGGAAGAAAGTTCTGTGGAGGAAGAGAATATGGATGAGATCTATGTTGTTCCAAACCCTTATGTTGTATCCAGTAATATTGAGCCATTAGACCTTCAGAATCCAAGAGACAGAGGACAAAGAAGAGTATACTTTGCTAATCTTCCAGCGAAGTGTACCATAAATATTTATACTATGGCGGGAGAGCTTGTGCGTTCATTAGAGCATAGTAGCTCCATTGAGAATGGTATAGAATATTGGGACCTTACAACATCAGATAATTTCCCAGTATCTTTTGGAATGTATATTTTTCATGTGGAAAGTGAAAATGGTAATGAGTCAACCGGTAGGTTTGCGATAATTAAATAATGAACAAAATTAAATATATAGCCTTTGTTATTGTGTTTTTAATAGGCGCTGCGGTTCAAGCGCAACTAGAGAATGATCAGGACATTTCCAAGGTCGGAACCACTGCGGCACAGTTTCTTAAAATAAGCTCAGGAGGTAGAGGACTGGCGATGGGAAGTGCCAATGTGGCAGTCTGCTCTGATCTGACAAGCAGCTTTTGGAATCCAGCTGGCTTGGCTCATTTAAAAGGAATTCAGGTGTACTTTGAGAATAATGGTTGGCTCGCTGGTACAGACTATAATTATGGTTCTTTTGGTTTCGAATGGCCTCGTGTAGGCGTGTTTTCACTCTCTCTTAAGATGCTGTCTAGTCCTGATGATTTGGTAAGGACAGTGGATGAACCTAGTGGAACTGGTGAAAAGTTTAATGCCCAGGATATGTCTATCGGGATAAGCGTAGGAAAGAGCCTTACAGATCAACTTTCTCTAGGAGCAAGTATTAATAACATAAGACAACGTATTTGGCACTCATCCGGACAGACAGTAGCGGTTGATATTGGTGTCCAGTATAAGACACCCATAAAAGATATAATCTTGGGCGCTAGTATTGCCAACTTTGGTAATGACATATCACTATCCGGGAGAGACATGAATCTGAGTGTTGACCCAGATCCTAATAATCAGGGCAATATTGAGTTTGTTAATGCACAGTATGAGACTGATGCATTTCCTTTGCCTCTACTATTTAGAGTTGGTATTGGAGGACACTTAATTAATAAAGAAAAACTTAATGTATTATTTGCGATTGATGCGGTGCATCCGAACGATAACTACGAATACTTAAACCTTGGTCTTGAGACAAATATTAATAACATGTTTTCAATCCGTGCTGGTTATCCTGGTATAGGAAAGAAAGATGCTATTGAAGGACTGTCCGTAGGCGTTGGCATAAAATATCCTATAATGAAAACATCTAATACGCTAGTTATTGATTATACATCAGCTGATTTTGGCCCGCTTGGTATGATCCAGCGAGTCTCACTCGGTTTTAATTATTAGACCATTTTTATTTTAAATAAATTGAATATCTCTATCGTATATAGAGTTTTATTTTTCGCTCTTTTATTATCATTAAACCTTCCTCTTTATTCGCAGCTTGATGATATTGGGACTACTCTAGATAGTGAGCCAAGGTACACAGTCCGAGATAGTCTTGAATATTTAATTTATGAGGGGGAGTCTCCAGCGTTTTTCCAAATTGTAGAAGGCGGCGCGATTGATATTATTGGAGAAGAAATAGAGAGTGTCAGCTTTCGTTTATTTGATCAGCCTGGAGCGTATAAAACAATACCTGGAAAAATATTTACTCATCCAGATATCAATAAAGTTGCTGCGACTTTTTTAGAGCTAATAGAAAATATACCAGCAAAATTTTCTTTTAAAATAGTCTCTAGGGAAAACATAGAAATTAATAGCATCCTAATATTTCCGGTTGATCGAGAAAAGCCAGGGCGAGCAAGAGCATTGGAGTCAACACTTGGGGATATTTCGAAACCCGTCATCATTAGCAGGGAAGAGTGGGGAGCTGAAGACCCAAAAGGATCCTATAGCTACCACCCTTATTTTGACAAGCTGACGCTTCATCATGCAGCATGTTGCAGCGCAGATGATCTAGAAGAGGGAAAGGCGCAAGTATATTGGATACAGGATTTTCATCAGAATGGTAGAGGCTGGAACGACATAGGATACCATTTTTTAGTAGATCGGGCTGGTAATATATACCAAGGGCGACCGGAGACTGTTATAGGGGCGCATGTAGGAGGCGCTAACACTGGGAATATTGGTGTGTGTCTATTAGGATGTTATCATCCTCCAGAAGCTTCCTGTTTTCAGACAATTACCCCTGAGAGCAGGCAATCAATCGTAGAGCTTTTTTCATGGGTATCAGATACTTATGGTCAAAGTCCAGCCGTACTTCTGGGTCACCGTGATTATTTTGGTACGACAGCCTGTCCTGGAGATAATATTTGGATAGAACTCCCAAGGTTTAGGGCTGAGATATCAGATTTTATTCAATATTATTTTGAGATGCCCCCTATCTCAATGTTTCAGTCGCCTTATCCGAACCCTTTTTCTAATCAGATTACGCTTAGTTTTGATCTTAAAAGACACATGGATTTCAAGATAAATATCTTTGATCTATTAGGGAGACAGGTAAATACAATCGAAAGAACAGGCGCAGCTCCAGGAAGATTATTTATTAACTGGGATGGAAAAAATACCGATGGTAAAAGACTGGGATCAGGAGTTTATCTTGCAAAGCCGGTCTCTTCTGATAAAATAGATCCAATAAAAGTTGTATTATTAAAAAAGTAAGTTTGGAATTATAGCTGGTATTATTAGTGGATGTGATCAGCCCAGTTATATCCTAGATATATAAAACCCACAGCTAGGATTAAGCAGCCGCTCACAATTTCATGATTGAAATTGAACTGTATTCGGTTCAATTTTTCTACTACGATATTTTTAGTGAAGTTAAATGTAGTAACAATCAAAAATAGCACTAGCGCTATTCCAAGAACATAGATCATGATAAAACGTATGATAGAGATCAATGATGGTGTCATACCTGTCATCATTACAACAGCCAGGGATGATGCGCATGGAAGCATACCCGTGAGTAATCCTACGGTGACGGGGTTTTCTATTGTTGAGTCTTTGAATTTTCCATGCTCATGCCCGCAATCATCAGAGTGAGTGTGCCTTATTTTATAGATTCCACGAATGAGGATGTAAGACCCAAAAGTGATTACAATTCCTGGTGCAAGCCAGTGGGAGAAATCATGCAAGAATTCGCTTGCGATTTCTGACATGATAAGGTTGAATATTATTGCAATAAGGCTTAGTACCACAAAGTGTGATAGGAGCAGGCTAGCCGTTAAAAGGAGGATCTTTTGAAAGTCTAATTTTCCGCCAACAGTATAGGCTAAGAGAAAAGTTTTTCCGTGACCAGGTTCTAGCGCATGGAAGCAGCCAAGTAGAAAAATAGATGTTATGGTTAATGATTCTGTCACAGCATCAATAGTCTAACAATTCATCCGTGGTTGCACCGCGGGTTAATTTTTCATAAAGGGTGTTGCTCCCCCATAGTCTGTTTAGTCCGTTCTCTCGAATTTTTATTTTATCAGGGTACATATTAAATATTGAAAAAAGAGTTAAAACACCGGTATCAATGCTTTTGTATGTGTCTCTATCGGTTATCCATATTTCGATACCGTGACATTTTTTATTTTTATACTTAGGCCGCTCAGATTTGCCAGGAATGATAACGGGGGTAAAACTTTTTGGTACAAAGACCACACCTGGTAGACGAAAATTGTTTAATGTTTGAGATAGTTTTCTTCCATTGATCCAAGGGGCCCCAATCCACTTAAATGGGTTTGGCGTACCACGACCTTCACTGATATTGGTGCCCTCAATTAGACACATACCAGGATAGATAATCGCTGTCTCTAAGTCAGGTATATTTGGTGAGGGAGATGTCCAAATGAGATTAGTCTGGTCAAACCAGGCATCAGGCTGCCATCCTTCCATTCTTATTACCTCAAGTTCTGGGACTGGATTTACCCATTTATTTTCAATGATACTTTCTGCAAGCTCGCCCACGGTGCTTCCGTACCTAATTGGGATAGGGTAGTGGCCTACAAATGAACGATACTTTAAATCCAGTAATGGTCCTTCAATAATATCGGCCCGAATTGGATTTGGGCGATCAAGTACGAGAACGGGGATATTTAGCTCTGCACCTGCTTCCATGACAAGACCTAGAGTAGTGATATAGGTGTAAAAGCGAGCGCCTATATCTTGAATGTCATAGATAATAAGGTTTACACCAGACAACATTTCTGCGGTTGGTTTTCTTGTTCCCCCATAGAGGCTTACAACTTTTGGAAGCTCTTTGATTTCATTGTAGTTTATTTTTTGGCCGTCAGCTGCTTCTCCAAAAAGACCGTGCTCTGGGGAGAAAATCACTTTCAGTTCTACGCTATCAGTTTCCATTAGTCGTTTATAATTGGGTATACCATTTCGGTCAATGCCGCTATGATTTGTAACAAGAGCAATTTTTCTGGATTGAATAAAGTGCAGCTTCTTTTCTAACAACACATCGATACCATTCAATACAGTTAATTTTTCTAACAAAGGGGCCTTACGATTTTTATAATACAAAGATTGTAGCTCATGTATACCTGTCTTATTCTGCTGGCAATTAAGTGGAAATATTCCAATGATTAGGAAGAGTATATATCGAGTTAGTGTAATCATTTTAATATGGTAACCTTTCTTGTTTCAATTTGATTACCATGAAAAATGGAGACAAAATATGTACCGGTTGGTGCAATTGCTCCATTGTTATCTAAGCCGTCCCAGGTCCATTTAAATAGGTTGTTATTGTTATGAATAGAAGTAGTGTATACCTCTCTTCCAAGCAGATCATTTATAATGATTTGACTTGGATCATTTATTTTAGATGTTGAAAATAAAATTGTAAAAGATGTGTTTGTTGGATTCGGATAGATGCTGTGTATAGTCAATGTTGACGGCTGTATTATATCATTATTTTTTATGCCTAGTTGCGAGTCATATAGTTCAAGAATTTTTAACATTATCTCATTTCGTTTAGACTCAGGGTAGATTGTCTCAAACCCGACAGAGAGATAGATAAGACCACCAATAGCATTACCGAGTCCGAATGTACCTGTGTATTCAATGCCCATGCCTCCGCGAGAGTTGTAGTCTGTGTTAGAATATTCAGCACATAGTATTGCTCCTCCGAGAGGTTTTATTCCATCTGGCCAGTCTACATCATAGGTGCCATGGCTGCCGTTGTCATAGGTAATATTTGTGATGCCATTAAATATTGAGCTAGTTGTTCCATATCCACTGTACACTCCCTGGTGACCCCCGGCTGCGTCTGTGATATAGTCTGCCTTAAGATAATTCTGGTAAAACTCTCTATCAGATGAACTCCCCTGAGCCTCAAGGTCATATCCTATCTCTGATCCAGAAGTAAATAAAAATCTTCCACTCTCTAGGTATGTTTTGATGGTGTTTTGTTCGATGTTGGAAAATACGCTTGTAGAGGTGCCCTCTTCTCCAAGTATCCAGTCAACAAACTGATAGTCCATGATGTTGATATCTTCTTCGATAATTGCCTCATTGGATGCAGAATCAAATGCTCGCCCGTTGCTGTTAATTGAGCTTCCGTGTTGGCGAATAAAATCAAAAGTATTACTGGTTCCACTGACTCTGTCAAAACCATTTACAATAAGGAAGTCTACCTGCTCAGATGAGGGCACGACTCCCAACATCTCTGTTGGTTCACTGGTGCCTAGGGAGTTTTTTGCTGCTATACTAAGAAAATAGGTCTCGCCTTCGTTCAAACCATCTATAATAACAGGTCTATCATTATACACGCCCAAGGTATCGAGGCCGCCAACAATATCAAGGCTCCCTCTTAGCACAATATATTCGCTAGCGTTTTCAGCGCCTTGGAAATCTATTTTAATTGACCCGGCACCGATATTTTTTATCAGTAGCCTTGAAGGCTTTGTTGGTGGTGCACTTTCACCAAACTTAGCATAGAGCAGGTTCCAAAGTTCTGTCCGTCCGGCATCATATCCCAGGGCCCAAATTCCAATCCCTTTGAGATCATTAAATAGCGCAAAATCATATTTCAAAGATAGGGATAGACTATCGTCATACCAGCCCTGGTTCCATCCGTTGTTATTGTAATTATACCAGGGGGTTTGTGAAGACTGGTGCCATAGTTTTCCATAAGACTGGGCCAGGCCTTCTATCTCAGAATAGAATTTTGCGTCCCCAGTCCCGGTTGTGTTTGCACCAGGAGTGCTTGAGGATGATGGCCACTCAAACCCGTAATAGGGGCAGCCAAGTATTAGCTTATCCGCTTGATAGTTTGTTTTGTTTAGGTAGTCTATCACGGTCCATGTTATTGTATATCCTGGTCCAGAAAGTGGTGAGTTTGGTCCTGTGGTTGAGCTTCCGCTCCAGTGATAGGCATAGCCCATAATAAAAAGACCATCACTGATAGATGCTAGAGCGTTGTAGTCCCAGGCATCACTCCAGTCAACCGCGGGCATTGCCAGTGTAACCTGAGATCCTGGTATGGAAGAGTGAAACGTATTAGTAAGGTCTGTGATAAAGGTTACCATGTTTTCTCTCTGAGATGATGGAAAAGACTCAAAGTCAATGTT
>Ga0207992_1000207_pt1 | contig 31649 bp, 27 predicted proteins | sample ETN02SmetaG_FD_185788 | JGI IMG/M metagenome (GOLD analysis project Ga0207992, IMG submission 185788) | Marine microbial and viral communities from oxygen minimum zone, Eastern Pacific Ocean - ETNP2014F10-02SV255 (SPAdes) (version 2) | ecosystem: Environmental > Aquatic > Marine > Oceanic ...
GATTTTGGGAGATATATATCTCCTATTCCAATATTATCTAATCAAAATAATAACAACTACAATTCACCAAATGACCTGACAGGAAATGAGAAAACCATAGGAGCAGAATTTTTTATTCGTAGAAAAAATAAACAAATCAACGGTTGGATTTCTTATCAGTCTAATAATACAGAATATTCATTCAATGATATTGATGAAGGACGTTTATTCAAAGCAGATCATGATGTTACACATGAGTTTAAATCTGTTATGATGACTTCAGTCTTAGATTACGATCTTACTGCAAACTGGTCTTATTCATCAGGAAGGGTTTATACTCACCCTGATGATATAAATAAGACAACTGATTTCCAAATTGTTTTCAACCCCGGTTCTCGTAATAATGAAAGGCTGGATCCAGTACACCATTTAGATATAAGTATATCAAAAAAATATATCCTTAATCGTTTACAATTAGATATTGGTCTTTCAATATATAATATATATAATAGAGAAAATGTCAGTCACAAAAGATATAACCCCTATACCTCAGGAAATATTATTTCGGATGTAATTATGTTAGGAGTAACACCTACCTTTTTTATTCAGGCAAGTTTATAAAGTGGAGGCGGGGAGAATCGAACTCCCGTCCGAAATAGTTTAGTGATAAACGTCTACATGCTTAGTCTTCCGATTATTATCTTACTCTTTTATCAATCAGAGACATAAAATAAAAGAGCCAGTCTGTTTAATCTTATTTCAAACTCACAGACAGATTTGAAACCAGCCTATGTTGATGACGCTCCATAAAAAAACCATAGGCGAATTTTTTAAGGAACGGGCTACCTCAACTAAGCTGCAGCCATATAGCCGTAATCGGCATATATTGTTTTTATCAGATGATTAAGGAGGGAACTGATATCCTCCGCATGCAGTTAAACACCGCGCATATCCCGTCGAATGCCGGTCGCCCCCATTTTCAATAAGCAAAAAAGTTCTATATATAAGAAAAGGCCCCAAACGCCAACCCGAAGCCTTCTCTTCCCACACTATATATCTCAATGATGTGGATCATATGTCAGCCTCTTCTTTCAAAATCTTTTTGTTAAAAAACTTTGTCAAAAGAGACCATCAATTATAAGCTCACTTGAAAATTTGGTGCAATAGTTAATGTGGGGTTTTTAAAAATAATTATTTTATTAAAACGTTGTTGGGGCTTTTTCAATTCTTGATGGTGTCAAATGTTTGACTAATTGTATAATTTTTTTATTAGTCCAATTCGTCACAAGAGGACTTTTTTTTATTTGAGATAAAACACTATTTAGTAAAGGTTCATTATATTCTATACCTAGCTCATCTAAACGATGGCGTACAGCCTCCCTACCGGTATATTTATCAATAATGATTTCATGCTCACGATTAAGTTTCTTAGGGCATATGGACTGGTAAGAACTAGGGTTTTTTAGCATTGCTTTAACATGTAATCCTGCTTTGTGACTAAAGGAATATTTTCCTGTAATTGGTCGAGTATCCTTATTATTAATTTTTGTTATTTTATCTATATAATTAGAAAGTTCGTTTAGTTTTTTTAAGTCCCATGAATGTTTAATTTTATATAATTCATCGAGTGCCACAGTCACCTCAGCTAATGGGGGCAACCCGCATCTTTCCCCCAAGCCGTTTATAGTAACATCAACACAACTTGCTCCTGATTGTATTGCTTGTAAAGCATTTGCAGTGGCTAAACCAAAATCATTATGACAATGCATGTGTATTGGTATATCTAATTGAGAAACAAAATATTGTACAAGTTCCGATGCTTTATCCGGATGAAGAATACCAACTGTATCAGCCAAACTAAAACGATCTGCACCAGCACGCTCGACTAATTTTCCTATTCTTAATAGAAATTTTATATCAGTTCTAGAAGCGTCCTCCGCCGTGAATCGTATTTTCAACCCTTTACTTTTACCATATTTTATTGTTTCTTCTATCTTTTTCTGGGCTTTATTTTCATCTAATTGATACTTATCATAGAGATAGTCTCTAGATGTTCCAAAAAACAAGCCTATCCAAGGAACTCCTAACTCTACTGCATCATCTATATCAGATTTTGTTAGTCTACCATGAACTATTTTTTCTGCATTTAGTGATAATTGATTTAATGCCTCTATCGTTTTATATATATCAGGCGAGACCGCTGGATGACCAAGTTCTATAAAATCAACTCCAAAACTATCTAGCATCTTAGCTATAGTAATTTTTTGAGATTTCGTAAATGAAACACCAGGAGTTTGTTCTCCTTCGCGTAGCGTAGAATCAAGGATTTCTATTTTGTTATTTCCAGACATTATTAACCAATTTAATCAATACTAAATATAAAATTCAGTCTAAATTGAATCTCATAAAATTAGTAAAACTTGTTAAATCGTCATTATTTATTCAATAACTATTTATTATTATCAATGGTAATTATTTGTATTTATTTATGAGCTATGATCCCAATAAAAAACCAATTAATCAATCTAGGATTGATGATCTTATTATGGATGACAAGCAAATTGTGGATCTATTAGATAAAACAATGGTTGGGCATGTAGCCACGCGAGATAAAAATCAACCATTTATAATACCTACTACGTATTGGTACTCGAAAGAAAAACATGAAATCTATTTTCACTCAAATGCTTTTGGAAGAATTCGATATAATGCCAATCATTATCCAGAGGTTTGTTTCGAGTGCTTTGAATCAGGGAGGCTTCTTCCATCAAATATTCCTCTTGAAAAAAGTATTCAATACAAAAGCGTAATGATATTTGGAGCTGTTCATATTATAGATGACTCTAGTCAAAAAAGAGCAATATTAAATGGACTTTTGGAAAAGTATTTTGGACAAATGGAATCTGGAAAAGACTATCGACCGATAACAGATAACGAACTAAAACAAACATCTGTCTATAAAATAATAATTGATCATTGGAGCGGAAAAGATAATTGGCCAGAAAAAGCTGAGCAGGCGGAAAATAATGAATGGCCCGATTTAGAATCTAAATGGTTTGAAATATACTAAATATCTTCTTAGCCTATTCCATCAGTGCACTACAGAGGATTTCTAAGCCTTCATCTAAAGTAGCTTTATCAATATTTAGGGGCATTAGCGTACGTATTACATTCCCAAATGTTCCAGCGGTGATCATTATAAGTCCATGTTCTAGAGCATATTGATGAATACGATTAGTTCTTTCTTTATCAGGCTCACTAGTATCTGGATCGCATATCTCAATAGCCATCATTGCACCTAAGCCTCTAACTTCTCTAATCCATGGGCATTTACTAATAATGCTGTCTATTTTGGAACGAAATGATTCTCCAATATCAATGGCCTTTTCAGGCAATTTTTCATTTATCATTATATCTAAAACCTCTAGCGCAGCCTCACAAGCTAATGGGTTACCACTATAAGTTCCGCCAATGCCCCCGACGTGTACAGAGTCCATAATCTCTAACTTACCTATAACCCCGCTCAATGGAATACCGCCTGCTATTGATTTAGCTAACGTAATGATATCAGGCTCAACATCAAACTGCTCTATCGCAAAAAAGCTGCCAGTCCTTCCATAACCAGTTTGAACCTCATCGACTGCAAGAAGGATTTCATTCTTTTTGCAAAAATGCTCAACAGCTTTCATCCCCGACTTAGATGCAGGAATAAAACCACCCTCTCCCAATACAGGTTCAATCACGGCACAAGCAATATCCTTTGGATCAAAATCAAGATTATCAAAATTAATTTCATATTTATTAGATGGATATGGCAAACGATATACACCAGACGCAAATGGCCCAAAACCTTTTTTGTAAGGATCTTCCTTATAGGTCATGGTCATGGTCATAAGAGTTCTTCCATGATAGGCCTCAGAAAACACCAATATGCCCGTCCTTTTTGTATAAGACCTGGCAATTTTTATAGCATTTTCTACCGCCTCCGCTCCAGAATTAAAAAAAGCCGCCTTACAACTGCCAGATATTGGAACTAAATCTGATAATTTCTCTGCTAGTTCAATATAGCTTTCATATGGAGCAACTGAAAAACAAGTATGAGTATATTTATCTAATTGATTTTTTGTTCTATTTAAAATTCTTGGATGGCTGTGGCCTACATTCATTGTCCCAATACCACCAGCAAAATCAATAAAAGTGTTTCCATCAATATCTTTTAATAGAGACCCTTCTGCTTTTTCAATGTATACATTGCAAACAGTGCCATGTCCTTGAGCAACACTATTTGCTCTTCTTTCTGCCAACATGATGGACTTAGGTCCTGGAATTGAGGTTTTTATTTTTACAGCCATCTACTAGTGATGAATTATGTTTTTCTTCCTTCGTCAAGATCATAAGGAAACCAATAGTCTTTATCTCTGATTTTATAATCAATAAGAATATGCTTTGGCTCCCGGAACTCATCCAGACCTTCTATCCCTAGTTCTCTGCCACCGCCAGACATTTTCATCCCCCCAAAAGGAGCCGCCTCATTATCAGTAAGTGGGTCATTGATCCAAAAACTCCCTGCTTTGATATCTTCAGCTGCTGTCAGCGCTTTTTCCATATCATTGGTATAAATATTGCACCCAAGCCCGTACTGTGAATCATTAGCTAGGTTTATGGCTTCTTCAAGGGATTTTACTTTTTGAATAGGTATAATTGGACCAAAGGTTTCAATATTCATCATCTCCATATGGCTCTGAATTTTATCAAAAACAGTAGGCTGGTAAAAGTAACCTTTCTCAAAATCTGCTGGCTTTGATCCGCCAGTTAGTAAGCGTGCGCCTTCTTTTTTAGCTCGCTTTACTTTATTCTCTACCTTGTTAAGTGCCTCTAGAGATGACATCGGACCCATATCTGTTTTACCATTCATCGGATCACCAAGGCGAACTTTTTTTGCCTCTTCTACAACAGCTTCTATAAAATCATCAGCGATGTTATCCATTACAAACACTCTCTCAAGTGAGGTACATACCTGACCAGCATTTAATAATCCTCCCCATGTTGTACCTCTTGCAGCAATTTTTATATCAGCATCATCACAAATGATAATTGGATCATTACCGCCTAATTCCAGAGATGTTTTCTTTAATTGTTTGGCTGCCATCATTGCTATCTTTTTCCCAGTATCGACACTTCCTGTAAATGCAATTACCCTTGTACCAGGGTGTTCAACAAGATGAGAACCTGTGACACCATTACCAGTAATCATGTTTAATACACCCGTAGGTAAATGATCACATGCAACCTCAAGCCAACGCATAATAGATAATGGTGTATACTCAGATGGTTTAATAACCAGAGTATTACCCGCTGCTAAAGCAGGTGCAGCTTTCCACGCCATTAATAAAAGAGGGTAATTCCAAGGAACAATACATCCCACTACTCCATATGGTTCTTTAACAACCATGCTCATAGATCGACTCTCAACAGGAGCAACAACACGGCCTTTTTGGTCTCTTCCAATTTCAGAATAATATTCAAATATAGAGGAAATCCACTCGATCTCATCTAGACATTCAATAAGCGGCTTTCCACTTTCAGCAACAATAATCTCAGCGATTTCATGATCATGTTTTCTGCTTTTTACAGCAACTTCACGAAGTAAGTCTCTCATATCAAGAGATCCAAGAGTTTTCCATTTTTTCCATGCAGATTTTGCTGCAGTGACTGCAGCATCTACATCTTTTTCTTTTGAGTAAGGGACTGTAGCTATTATTTCTTCAGTAAATGGATTTTCAACCTCAAATGAATTTCCTCCCGCAGCCTCGACCCATTCATTATTTATATAATTTCTATTTTTTGTTTTCATTTATAATTCTCTAAAGGAGTCATTAATGATTTGTATTGCCTCATCAATCTCATCCGAGCCAATATTTAAAGCAGGAGCTATTCTTAGACTGTTTCCATAAAGGCCACCTCTACCAATAAGCAGTCCTCTCTTTTTTGTTTCTTCCATAATTCTATTTGTTGAATCTAGATCTGGCGCTCTGTCCTTTATTGTTTCATCTTTGACCAATTCTATACCAACCATCAACCCTTTTCCACGAACATCCCCAATCGTTTTGGGATATTGTTTTTGAATTTTTTTGATTCCATTCATAAGTCTGCGTCCCATATTATTAGCATTCTCGGCCAGATTATCTCTTTTAATTATATCTATCGTGGCATTAGCTGATGCACAGCTTACCGGGTTTCCTCCAAAAGTTGAGATTGTATTTTTCTCTAATGAATCAGCAATTTCTTTTGTAGATATGACCGCTGCAAGTGGAAATCCATTTGCAATCCCTTTTGCAACTGTGATCATGTCAGGCTCAACTCCATAGTGCTCAATACCCCAGGTTTTACCCGTACGGCCAAAACCTGTTTGTACTTCATCGGAAATAAAAATACCGCCATACTTTCTGACAATATCAGCAACAATACTAAAATACTCTTTTGGCGGAGTAATAAATCCTCCTACTCCCATTATTGGTTCTACTAGAATTCCGGCGATTTTTCCTGTTGTTGTAGTCTGTATTAATTCTTCAACATCTGTTGCACACGCCGTCCCACAATTTTTTGGAGACAATTTCAATGGACATCTATAACAATATGGAGCCATTGCATGTTTTACAGAAGCAATCTGTGTAGGGATTGCTCGCCATGGCGCATGCGCAGTCAAAGACTGAGCAAGCATTGACCTCCCAGAATACCCATGTCTTAGTGCAAGAATTTCTGTATTCCCGGTGTAAAGCTGTGCAAGCATTACAGCTGTTTCATCAGCCTCGGTACCAGTAGCATTTAAAAACACTTTGCTTAAATTTTTTGGGGCAAGTTTTACCAACCTTTCTGCCAGCTCCACAACAGGTATAGATGGATATAAAGAAGAAATATGTGTTAGGTTACTAATCTGTGCTTTTACTGCAGAATTCACCTCTTCATTTGCGTGACCAATTGAAACCGTAAGTATTCCACCAAAAAAATCTAAATATGATTTCCCATCTAAATCTTTTACAATAGAACCTTTTGCCTCAGATACAACAATAGGCTCTTTATAATAATTTTTTACTGCATCAAAAATGTACTTTTTTTGTTTTTCTCTTATTTTTTGACTACTAGTCATCTTTTTTTACAAACCACCAATCTTTTGACTCTTGTTTATAATCAATAAATATATGCTTCGCCTCTCTAAATTCATCCAATGCTTCTTTACCATGTTCTCTTCCAACACCTGATTGTTTCATGCCGCCAAATGGTGCAGCAATATTTTCCATCAATGGACTATTTATACATACTGTGCCAGATTTAATATCATCAGCCGCTGTTAATGCTCTTTCTATATCATTCGTAAATATTGAACAGCCCAATCCATAAATAGAATCATTAGACTGCTGGATAGCTTCCTCCATTGAGGATACTTTTTGAATTGGCAAAACAGGGCTGAATGTTTCTTCGGTTACAATCTCCATATTTGGTTTAATCTTATCTAATACCGTCGGTTCGTAAAAATATCCATTTTCAAAATCTTTAGGTACATTTCCACCAGCTAATAAACGTGCACCATCACTAACTGCTTGTTTAACTTTTTGAATCGCTTTTTCTTGCTGTGCTTTTGACGCCATTGGGCCTATATCAGTATTTGGATCCATAGGATTACCTAAGACTACTTTTTTTGCTTCTTCTATTATCGCCTCTGTAAACTGATCAATCACACTTTCAAAAACATAGACACGTTCAATACTTGTACATACTTGCCCAGCATTTACAAAGCCTCCCCAGGAGGCACCTTGGGCTGCAATTTCGATATCCGCATCATCGCAGATAATCATCGGATCTTTCCCTCCTAATTCTAGAGAAACTTTTTTAAGATTATCAGCTGCAAGACTAGCAATCTTTTTACCGGTTACGACTGAACCAGTGAAAGTAACTACCGGAACATCTGGATGCCTTACTATGGGCTCTCCAGCCGATTGCCCATAGCCAGTTACCACATTAATCACCCCAGGTGGGAGTACAGAGTCAATTATCCTACACCAATGCAATATCGATAATGGAGTAATTTCAGATGGTTTCATGACCACTGTATTACCCGCAGCTAGAGCTGGTGCCAGCTTCCAGCCCATAAGAGCTAAAGGATAGTTCCACGGAATGATACATCCAACCACGCCAACAGATTCATAACGAACCAGGGACATCGTCTTCGTCTCAACAGGAGCGACTATCCTACCAACCTCATCCCTTGATAACTCTCCGTAATACTCCAAAAAATCTGCAATAGTATCAATCTCATCTAAGGCCTCTGGTAAAGGTTTTCCCATCTCCATAGAAATAGTTTTTGCTAATTCTTTTGAGTTCTCCCTAGACTTAGTGGCCAACTCTCTCATTAAGTCTCTTCTATCACCAGCACTCATTATATGCCAATCTTTGTATGCTGTACTCGCAGCAGACACAGCTTTATCTATATCGTTTTTATCACTATCTGGCACATGGGTAATAATCTCTTGATTGAAGGGATTTTCCACTGGAAAATTTTTTCCAGATTTTGCATCAACCCATTGCCCGTTAATATAATTTTTATAATTCATAATTATTCTTTGGGTTTATTATTTAAGAGTGACGGTAAGTCAAATAAAAATAAAACAAAAACAATTACGGATCCGACGCCAAGAATAACTGTACTTATCCAAGTAAAAATTTCCCAACCGCTCATTATTTACCTATTATATTTTTCAATTAATATTCCCAGCAAAAAACCAAAAAATGAAAATGGAACCGTAAAATACATTACATATTCTTGTAAAATTTCCCAGCTACCAAAGTGTAATATATATGTCTCTTCTACAGGGTCAAAAGTTCCCTGGACCATAATATATATATTTAATATTAGTGTTGACGATAAGCCAAAACTAGAACTTAATATGCCAGCCAATCTTTTTCTTAATGAAGAATAATAAAGTCCAAGAAGTATCGGCACCATAACGCTTGATATCAATATAGAAGCAAGAAGCACCCAAAGACCCAACATCTGTTCAAATGCGATTGCCATCAAAAATCCTAGTATCCAAGAAACACCAATGCCAATCCTGGTCGTTTTTATTAATTCTATATCTGAGGCATTAGGATTAAAAGCAGGTTTATAGATATCATATGAAATATTGCCACCAGCAACTAGACAATAGGAATCTAATGTGGACATCTCTGTTGCAATTACTCCTGCTAAAAATAGTCCCAAGGCGCCTGCCGGAAGCGCAGCAACCATAATCGTTAACAGAGCTGCATTAGAGTCTACATTTACAGTAATCGTTCCCTGCAAAACTCCTACTTTCGCTGCCATAGCGAGAATGGTCACAATCCAATCATATGAACCCCAAATAAATATTCCAGCAATAAGTGCATTCCTTACATTTTTATAAGACTTTGCCGCAAAAATTCTTTGGTAGAATGTTGGTTCAACTAATATTGTTAAACCTGTAGATGCATAGATTATAATAAGCCAAATTGATAAATCACCCATGGTTTCAAAATAATACTCTGGCAATATTTTAATCATCTGATCAAAACCACCAACTAGATTAAGAGCAAAAGGAACCGCCAAAGCAATTATCAAACACATTACCAAAAATTGGACAGAGTCTGTCAGTGCAACGGCCCAGAATCCTCCCGTCAGAGTGTATATTAATCCGACGCCACCAATAACAGCCATGCCAATAATTGGCGGCCAACCCATGATTACTTCACCAAGCATTCCAAAAGCATACAATGACAATGATGGTAGAGCATAAATAAAAGAAGCTGTTGCTCCAATATAGCGTGTTTCTTTTCCATAATATCTATCTAAAATATCTGGAAGACTTAAAAAATTCTCTTTTCTCAAACGGTGAGCCAATAAAAATGCAGCTATTAGAAAAAACGCATAGGTAGGTCTTGCATAACCAAACCATGCGACAACGCCATCAGTAAATGCCAACTGCGAATCACCAAATAAAACATCCAATCCATAATAGGTGGATATGAGAGTAGTGATCAGCAAAGGAGTGGTCAAAGACCTGCCTGCCAGAAAAAAATCTTCAAAATCTCCGTGTCGTTTTGAAAACCAAAAACCAATTGCAACCATCCCCATCATATAAAATATGATAATAAAATAATCTAAGTTTGATATTGATGCCATTGACTATGAGATCCAATCTAGAAAACGAAAATACCTTGCCGCAAAAGGTATGAACCATGGTCTGTTTCTATAAAAAAATGCGGTCTGGTGAGATATTTCCATAAACGGGCTCCTGTCTTTCTTCCCAGATAGTATCAGACCTATTTCTGTACCTAGGTAGGTTGCTATAGATAGACCATGGCCGCCATATCCAAATGCATAATAGATACCATTTGTTTTACCTATATGAGGCATCAAATCAAATGTGAGACCAAGCTTACCGGTCCATGTATGTGTAATAGGAATATCTTTTAGGTCAGGAAAGACGGTATAAAGCTCTTTTGATAAACGTTTGGCACTATCATCTAAATCTAGGTCTGTACTTAAATCATTTCTACCACCCCATAACATTCTACCATCAGGTGTTAAACGAAAGTAGTTTAAAAACCATTTTGAGTCATAATACATTCGCCTTTTAGGGTTAATAATATTTTGTAATTCATTCGTAAGTGGTTCGGTAACAACTATATAGCTTCCAACCGAGAAAATTAAAGGCTTTAGTTTTGATACTAATCTGTCCGTATAACCATTTGTAGCTATTATAACTTTCTTTGCAGTGATATCACCTTTGGAGGTAATCAGTTTAAAATTATTAGAATCATTTTTTTCTATTTTTGTAACAGCGGTATTCTCGCAAAGTTGAACACCTAGGTTTGAAACGGTACTCGCCAAACCAAAAACATATTTTGATGGGTGCAGACCACCACTAATTTCATCAGTCAATGCTCCATAATAAGTATTCGAGCCTATTTCATCTCGTATCTGATGTTTTGGTATATATTTCTGATAATGTCCAAATTCTTTTTCTAACCAAGATCCATATTCCTTAAGCCTCGGAGCGTGAGATGGTTTTGTAGCTAGAGATGCATGACCATTTCTTTCCCAGTCACAATCAATTGAATGTTCATTAACAATTTCATCGATTAGATCAATTGCATCTACAGAAATTTTCCAAAACTCATGCGCAAGTTTTTCTCCATATATTTTATGGATTTTTTGTATCCCCTGCTTTAAACCAGGCGTTGCCATACCTCCATTGCGTGAGCTTGCCCCCCAGCCTATAGTATTTCTATCTAGTACCGTAACACTGGCACCATTTTTTTTTAATATCCTAGCGGCGCACAAACCTGTATATCCACTGCCAACAATCGCAATGTCTGTTTCAGCACTAGGACTATCAGAAGTAATTATATTGTTTGGCCTTGAGAACTGGTCAGTCCATAAAGGAGATTTTTGCATTAATCTTTTGCTGATTTTACTGCGTCTTCAAATTTGTTCAAGGTTTCATCAATAATTTCATCTGTATGAGATTCACATAAAAACCAGGGCTCTCTTGCATCATTCTCTGGCCATACTCCGTGGTGGTATAAATAGGTCATGATTTTATCATACATTTCTTCGTCATGATGAACTAAGTCTCTTACTTCATTGACGGGGTGCTCGGTGAGAACAAATCCCTGCATACTAGGATGCCCTGTCATTTGGTGTTTAAGATCAGCAGCATTTAATATTTGATGCATCCCTTCTTTTAAACGCTGACCTCTATTTCTGATACCTTCTAATACCGGTGAGGAAGAAAGCACATCTAAAACAGCTTTTGCTGCAGCCATACTAGCGCCATTAGCACCAAAAGTTCCTGCATGTGTGACACTGCCTCCACCAATAACACTCATAATATCTTTTTTCCCTCCAAATGCAGCTACTGGGAAACCGTTTCCAAGACTTTTAGCATAGGTTGAGATATCTGGGATGACGTTGTATTCTTCTCTAGCGCCACCGTTAGCAAGGCGAAATCCTGTTTTTACTTCATCAAAAATCATCACAATCCCATATTTATCACAAAGCTTTCTTAAATGAGCAAGATAGCCTTTAGAGGGCTCAAGTCCTGCTATATTTCCTAGGCATGGTTCAATCATCATTGCAGCAATGTCACCATAATGATCTTTGACCACATTTTCTACTGCTTCAAAATCATTAAATGGTACAGAAAAAACATAATCACGAATCTTGTTTGGTATCCCCGAACCGACTTGAACAGGTATAGGCGCAGTTCTTGACCCCATTCCTGATAAAGGTGAACTTGCTGTACTAAAAAGTACATAGTCATGTGCACCATGATATTGCCCTTCAAATTTTATAAACTTTTCTCTTCGAGTGTATCCTCTGGCAACTCTTAAAGCATGCATTGTCGCTTCAGTACCTGTATTTGTAAAGCGTAACATTTCCATTCCAGGTATCATGGATACCATCTTTTCTGCAACTTCAGTTTCAAGTTCGGTCGTAGCGGCAAATGTTATCCCTTTTTTTACAGCTTCTGATACAGCATTATTAATCCTATCATCTGCATGCCCTAAAATAATTGGTCCCCAGCCTAATCGGTAATCAATAAAAGTATTTTCATCAGCATCAGTTATGTATGCTCCCTTTGCGTGACTAATTACAGGCGTTGATTTTGGCCCCCAATACCTAAAATTTGAACTTACACCCTTTGCGATGACAGACATTGCTCTATCAAAAATAGATTGCGCATTATCTCTTTTTAGCATTGTATACTCCTAAATAAATAAACAACATTTTTTTCTATCATAATTTAATTGAATTAATTGTAATGTGCTGAATAACAATAAAGTTACTTTTATAGAAAAAGATTAATCTTTAAATATTTATCTACAATAATTTTACATACTCTAATTATATCTTATATCGTATGAAAAAAACTGCAGTAATTTTATTATCAGGCGGGTTAGACTCAACAACCTGCGTGGCAATAGCAAAAGCCCAAGGATTTGAGCCATATGGTCTAACAATCAACTATGGACAAAAACATATATTTGAGATAAAGTCTGCAAAATTAATCGCTAATTATTATAATATAAAAAATCACTCTATTATTGATATTAATCTGGGACACTTTGGAGGCTCTGCACTTACCTCAAACAATATAAAAGTTCCTAAAAATAGAAATATATCTAATATAAATGAAATCCCCTCAACATATGTGCCAGCAAGAAATACAGTATTCTTATCTATTGCCCTGGCAAGAGCCGAGACTGCGAATTCGTTTGATATATTTATCGGAGTAAATGCACTTGACTATAGTGGCTACCCTGACTGTAGACCTGACTTCATTTCTGAATTTGAAAAACTTGCTAACCTTGCGACAAAAGAAGGCGTAGAAAAAAGAGGTACATATAAAATACACACACCTTTAATTAGTCTAACAAAGTCTGAAATAATTCAAAAAGGAATAGACCTTGGTGTAGATTATAGTATGACCTCCTCTTGTTATGCCCCTAATGACAAAGGCCATCCATGTAAGCATTGTGATGCATGTAAATTGAGATTAAAAGGGTTTAAAGAAGCTGGCATAGAGGATCCTTTAAGCTAAATTTAGATGACCATGTATAAAATAAAAGAAATCTTTTTAACAAAGCAGGGAGAAGGATATCATACTGGTAGAAAATCAGTATTTATACGTTTTAGTGGGTGCAATCTTTGGAGCGGTATGGAAAAAGATAGAGACAAAGCAATTTGCAATTGGTGTGATACTGATTTTGTTGGAACAAATGGATTAAATGGTGGAAAATACTCAATAGATCAAATAGCAAAACTAGTCTGGGATTTATGGCCCGCCAATATTTTGGAGGCACCTTATATTGTTTGCACTGGTGGGGAGCCGCTTCTCCAGCTTGATCAATTCTTTGTGGATGAAATGCATAGAAATGGATTTGAAATTGCTATTGAAACTAACGGGACATGCATACCGCCTAATAAGATTGATTGGATCTGTGTCAGCCCAAAAAACAATACTGATTTAGTTTTAAAAACTGGGGATGAATTAAAATTTGTTTACCCTCAATCAAATTTTAGTCCACAACAATTTGAAAAATTCAATTTTAATCATTTTTTTATCCAGCCAATGGATGGGACTCATTATGATAGGAATGAAAAAATGTCAAAAGAGTTTATTAAAAAGAATCCGCATTGGAAACTTAGTTTACAAACACATAAACTGTTAGGGTTTCCTTAAATTTTAATATGATAGTTTATAAAAAATTTAATATTGAGTCCGCTAGGTCATTACCTAATGTACCTGAAAATCACCCTTGTCATAGACTACATGGTCATTCTTTTAAAATAATTATTAGTGTTGAAGGACAAATAAATGAACAAAGTGGGTTTGTAACAGATTTCCAAGAAATTGAAGATGCGTTTAGTCCCATTAAGGAAATACTAGATCATTCATATTTAAATGACATAGAGGGACTTTCCAATCCAACTAGTGAAAATATTTGTATCTGGATTTGGAATAAAATCGAATCATCAATTCCAAATATATGTGAAATAGAAATAAAAGAAACAGACTCAACTGGCTGTAAATATAAAGGAGAATATCATGGCAAAAGCTGAAGGGGAAAATTTTGACTTTGAAGATACATCAAAGATAGATCCAAATTATCTAGAAATATTTGATTTTGACTCTCCAAATCAATATATCAAGACAGAAACAAATGAGTTTAGTGCTGTATGTCCATTTAGCGGCCTCCCAGATATAGCGAGAGTAAAAATTGAATATTTTCCCACTGGTGGAAAATGCATTGAACTAAAATCGTTAAAATATTATTTCACCAGTTTTCGAAATGTTGGTATTTACCAAGAAGCTGTTACAAAGCGTATTTATGAGGATCTCAGTTCAATTCTAAAAACAAAAAAAATACAGATTACTACTATCTATAATATCAGAGGCGGCTTTAAAACTCTATGTGTTGAAGGTAGCATAAAAGAATAATATTTTTATCTTATTTCTTTAATATTTCTAATCCGTCTTTAATGAATTTCCAAGCCATTTTAATATGGTCAATGTTAGTATCGGCTTGTCCAATACAAAACCGAAGAGTGTATAAATTATTTAGTTTTGTATGTGTGATAAATATTTCTCCGGCATTATTTATATATTTTAGTAATTCTTCATTTAGCCTATCACTTCCTCTTGCTCTAAAGCATACTAGATTGAGTGGGGCTGGTGCTATAATCTCAAACCTTTCATCATTTTTTATCCAAGATAAAAACTTCTGAGTTAACTCAATATGATTTCGAACATAATTCTGTAATCCATCGATTCCATAATATCGAATTACAGCCCATAATTTTAGAGATCTAAACCTCCGTCCAAGAGGTATTTGCCAGTCGCGATAGTCAATAACATTAGCCGTTTTAGATGATTCTGTTTTAAGGTATTCAGGCATAATACTTAAAGCACTAACTAAATGATCTCTATTTTTTATAAATAAACATGAACAATCAAAGTTTGTTAGCATCCATTTATGAGGGTTAAATAAATAACTGTCAGCATATTCCAGCCCTTCTTGCATGTATTGATATTCTGGACATAAAGCAGCGGTACCAGCCATGGCCGCATCAACATGCATCCATAGTTTATATTGAGCACAGATCTTACCTATATCATTCACCGAGTCAATTGCATTGCTAGATGTCGTACCAATTGTAGCACAAACAAAAAAAGGGATATAGCCCTCCCCAATATCTTTAATGATTTGCTTTTTTAAGCTAGAAATATTCATAGAAAAATCATTATTTACTTCTACATGCCTTATATTTTTTGATCCAATGCCTGCAATCATAGCTGCTTTTTCAATGGAAGAATGAGCTTGTGAAGAAGTATATGCCACAAGGCATTCTCTTGATCCAAATAAATTTGAATTTCCTTTGTTCTTTTTCTCTCGTGCTGCAATCATGGAACATAGTGATGCACTAGATGCAGTATCTTGTATGACTCCTCCTCCATCATTTTTTGACTTAAAATGATTTGGTAGACTAAGCATATCCGCTAGCCAATCAAGTACATGAGTTTCTAGCTCTGTACAGGATGGACTAGTCTCCCACAGCATACCATTAACACCTAAACCACTTGAAATAAGGTCAGCAAGAATTGAAGGCCCACTGGTATTTGTAGGAAAATATCCAAAAAATTTAGGAGACTGCCAGTGTGTTATACCCGGCATTATTAATTTGTCAATATCTTCTAATATATGCGCCATTGATACACCTGCTATAGGAGGATTTTTTTCAAGACTTGATCTAATATCCCCAGGTTTAACATTTGATTTAACTGGATATTGTTCGACATTTTCATAATAATCTGCAATCCAATCAATTACTTCGTACCCATACTTTCTAAATTCAGTACTGCTCATGTGCATAGATTTATTTCTATTCATAGCTACTTCTTTCATTTTAGATATTTTTTAAACAATCTTTGAAGTATAAAATATACCTGATTATTTAATATTAACTTCTTGTTATGGTAAACTTTAAACATATTGAATCTGCCCATCATAGAATTTCAAGTTATATTCATAATACACCAATATTTACATGTGAAAATATTAACACGGAGACTAGTACCAATTTATTTTTTAAATGTGATAACTTTCAAAAAACCGGATCATTTAAAATAAGAGGCGCAACAAACACGATTCTACAGCTTTCAAAAACACAATTAACAAACGGTGTCATTACAACATCTTCAGGCAATCATGGCGCAGCGGTTTCTTCAACTGCGAATAGACTAGGCGCAAGTGTTAAAGTAATAATGCCAGATAACACCCCAAAGGTCAAAGTAGATAATGTAAAAAGATATGGAGGAGAAATTATATTCTGTGAACCAAATATTAAAGCTAGAGAGAACGTTTTAAAAGAAATGTTACAAGAAACTGGTTCTACAATTGTTCACCCTTATAATGATGAAAGAATAATAGCTGGTCAGGGAACAGCATGCAAAGAACTTCTGGAATCAATTCCCGATCTTGATGTTATCATATCCCCAGTAAGCGGAGGAGGGTTACTTGCTGGCACTTTATTAGCAGCAAAAAGTATTAACCCTAAAATAAAAGTATATGGGGCTGAGCCAAAGAATGCGGATGACACCTATCGCTCAATAAAAATGAAAAAAATCGTGCCTAATAAAACAACCAATACTATTGCAGATGGCTTGCGAGCGCAAGTCGGAACAATCACTTTTCCAATTATTCAAAAATATGTTGATGGTATTATACTGGTTTCGGAAGAAATGATAATTCAATCTATGCGCATAATTTGGCAAAGGTTAAAAATTGTTATAGAGCCCTCGTGTTCAATAGTATTAGCAGCATTATTGATTAATAATGATCAATTTCATAACAAAAAAGTTGGTCTAATTCTTACTGGCGGGAATGTTGATTTAGATACTTTACCTTGGTATTATTAAACTAATCTCAATTGATTTATTCTCTGATCCATAAGGTTTCTGTATTAGCTATTAAGCTATTTTTTAATCAAATCTCAATACAAAATAAGCATATAGTTCCTGTTGCAGGGCCAATAATCTTTGTTGCAAACCATCCGAATTTTTTTATGGATCCTCTGATTATAGGATCATACTGCCCCAGGAAACTATATTTTTTTGCAAAAAGCACCTTATTCAATTCACAATTAAAAAAACGTATTCTAACTAAGCTCAATCTTGTACCTGTGTATAGAAAAATTGATGATGAAAAAAACATGAGTGGAAATGTAAATAGCTTTAATAAGGGATATAAAATACTTGAAAATAGTGGTGCATTTTTGATTTTTCCAGAAGGTGTATCTATAGGAAAACGTGTATTAGAAAAAATAAAAACTGGAGCAGCAAGAATTGGTTTAGAAGCAGAATCAAAAAACAATTTTGATTTAAATATTTTAATCATTCCTATTGGATTGAGTTACTCTGATCAAGTACGATTTCGAAGCAATATTAATATCCGTTTCGGCAACCCAATAAAGCTCTGTGATTTTGAGAAAGAGTATAATATAAATGAAGTGGAAACAGTAAATAAAGTCACTTCAATCATTAAACAATCATTAAACAATCTAACAAATTATATTCAAACTGATGAGCTTGAAGATATTGTACAAGGCTTAGAAATAATATATAAAATGGAGCTTATGACAGAGCTTGGCATGGAGGTAGATAATAAAAATGACGGCTTTATTACTTCAAAAATATTAACCGATGCTGTTCAATGGTATAAAGACAATGAACCTTCTCTCATTATTGAATTTCGAGAAAAGCTAAATAAATATATAGAACTATTGAAACAATTGGATATAAGAGATGAATTTTTAGACCCCGTTAGGCAAGAAAAACGAAAATGGGGAAAGACCAAAACAATCTTATTTTTAATTATTGGTTCTCCGTTATTTATTTGGGGAATTATTACAAATTATATCCCTTACATACTTCCGCGAGTATTAGTAAAAATAACCAATAAAGATCAATCTGAAGAAGCAAGCTGGAAGCTAATTTATGGTTTCATCTTTTTTGTATTTTATTATGCAGCCTCAATAACATTATTCTGGAAACTAACGCAAAATCTTTTTCTTACATTCCTATTTATATCTAGCTTAATTCCATCTGGTGACTTTGCATTGTATTACAGTAAAAACATAAAGAAATACAAACAGCATGTTAAGTTCTTGTCCATTTTTTATGAAAAAAGGACACTAATATTTGAAATTATTCAAAAAAGAATAGAACTTTTGCAGTTTATTAAAGAATCGAAAAATAGATATTTACAAACTATAAAATAAGAAAACCACTTTAATGGTTGATCCAATAAAAAAAATTCTTTTAAAAAATCCAAAAAGTGCTTTTATCAATCAAAAGACAATTAATAAGCAATACCTTAAGCTTAATTATTTTGAAGCACCAAATTTCAATAAAGCAATTCTTGATTATGAAAATTTTGTTAGTCTGTTGAAATCATTTGATATTGAATTACATTATTTACCAGAAGATAAATCAACTTCACTCGATTCAATATATACTCACGATCCATGTGTTATTTCAAACAATGGAGTAATAATATGCAACATGGGTAAAAAGTCTAGATTACCTGAGTCAAATAATATAGAAAAATTTTTTAATTCAATCCAAATACCAATACTCGGAAAAATAAAAACTCCTGGTATTCTTGAAGGTGGTGATGTAGTATGGATTGATAACAAAACAATCGCGGTTGGAGAAGGTTATCGAACAAATAGAGAAGGTATAGAACAATTAAGATATTTATTGTCTGATCAGGTAGAAACGGTAATAAGTGTACCAATGCCGCATTGGAACGGTCCTCAAGACTGTTTACACTTAATGAGTAATCTTAGCCCAATTGATCATAATCTATATCTAGTCTATTCCAGGTTGCTTCCGGTATCATTTAGAAAATATCTTCTAGATCAAAATATAGAACTAATAGATGTCCCAGATGAAGAATATGAATCAATGGGCTGTAATGTGCTGGCAGTAGCGCCACGCAAAGTGATCATGATAAGTGGCAATTCGAAAACAAAACAATTACTTGAAAAAAATAATGTAGAAGTATATACCTATGATGGTACTGAGATTTCCATAAAAGGAGCAGGTGGCCCAACCTGTTTAACTCGCCCATTTCTGAGATTAAGTCAATGAATTACTACAATCAGTTCAAAGCTAATACACAGTTAAAACTTTCACCATTTTTTGAGCGTACATCAAAATTGAATGAATCTCAAGAATGGCGCAGATGGTCTGGATATTTATCAGCTACAAATTATGATCTTACACATGAGAACGAATATTTTGCGATCCGAACAAAAGCTGCACTACTAGATATTTCTCCTCTGAAAAAATATTTAGTTGAAGGTCCAGACGCTTTAAATCTTTTAGATAGATTAGTTACGAGAAATATAAAAATATGCAAGGTTGGTCAGGTAATGTATACCCCCTGGTGCGATGAAAACGGAAAAGTCATAGATGATGGAACCGTTCAGAGACTATCAGAAAATAGGTATAGAATTACTAGCGCAGAACCTAATCTTGATTGGATCAATCATGTAGCGACAGGCATGAAAGTTAAAATAATAGATGATTCAGAATCGACAGCTGCCCTAGCGATTCAAGGTCCAAATTCACGGGAGATCCTAAATTCTATCTCAGAAATTTCACTTAATGGTTTAAAGTTCTTTTCGTTGATGGATACAAACTTCAATGGAATGCCTGTATCTATCTCCCGAACTGGATATACTGGAGATCTTGGATATGAAATATGGATGAAGCCAGAGAATGCTTTGTCGATTTGGGATTTGTTGTTAGAAAAAGGGAACGCTTTTGGAATAACACCTACAGGTTTACATGCTTTGGATATTTCAAGAATAGAAGCAGGATTAATCCTACTTGATGTAGACTATATCTCATCTAGACATGCTATAATCGAATCTCGTAAGTCTTCACCATTTGAATTAGGGCTTGGGTGGGCAGTTAAAATGAAAAAAAATAATTTCATTGGTAGAAATGCTCTAAAAAAAGAACTAGATCGTGGGCCTGAGTGGGAATTCGTTGGTATTGAAATTGAGTGGTCTGATCTTGAAAACCATTATCGCAATGTTGGTCTTGCGCCAGTGCTACCCTCTACAGCATGGCGCACCAGCACTCCTTTATTTTTTAACTCAGAACAAATAGGTTATGCAACAAGTGGTACATGGTCACCTATCTTGAAAAAATATATAGCGCTAGCTCATGTAAAAAGTGAATACTCTAAAAAAGGGACAATGTTAGACTTTGAAATAAAAATCGAGCACTTCAAAAAAACAACTACGGCTCAAATAGTTAATACACCTTTTTTTAACCCTGAAAGAAAACGATCATGTCCCGCTTGAAAAATTATGATGCAATAGTAATCGGAGGCGGTCATAACGGTTTGACTGCTGCAGCATATCTAGGACGAGCTGGTAAAAAGGTTTTGGTATTAGAAAGAAGACATATCCTTGGTGGAGCAGCAGTAACTGAAGAAGTTTTTCCAGGTTTTAAGTTTTCGGTTTGTTCTTACGTTGTCAGCTTAATGAAAGCAAATGTAATTCGAGAACTTATGCTTCCCAAATTTGGATTAGAGATTCTTCCTCTAGAAAGTACATTTACACCATTAGAAAATGATTATTTACTTCGGACCGCTGATAGCGATCAAACCTATAGAGAGATTGCCAGGCATTCTTTAAGAGATGCTGAAGCGTATACGCGGTTTGGACCTCTAATGGGTCAAATTGGTATGGCAGTCAGACCAATACTAGAAACTATAGCACCAAACGCAATTAAACCTTCTCTATCAGATCTTTTTAATTCAAAAAAATTATTAGATCATATTAAGACTCTAACAACACAACAGTTTGAATATTTAACAAAACTTATGACGATGAGTTCAGCAGACTTTTTAGATGAATGGTTTGAATTTGAACCCCTGAAAGCAACCATGTCTGCAAGCGGAATAATTGGAACCTTTATGGGACCTCGATCACCTGGATCTGCATATGTGATGCTGCATCATTACATGGGTGATATTGATGGTGCATTTCGCGCATGGGGTTTTCAAAGAGGAGGAACCGGTGAAGTTAGTATGGCCATCGCTAGATCCGCAGAACATTTCGGTGTAGATATTAAAACTGAAGCATCGGTTATGAATGTGATCATAAAAAACAATAAAGCAGTTGGTGTAGCTTTAGAAAACGGAGATGAATATCACTCTGACATTGTAATTTCAGGTTTAGATCCAAAACAATCATTCCTAAACCTAATCAATGAAAATGAGCTTCCTAGTGAATTTGTCAAAGATATTAATAACTTTCGTATCCGCGGATCATCAGGTAAAGTAAACCTAGCACTAGATGGTCTTCCTGATTTTACATGCTTGCCCGGTGATGGACACCATCTACGTGGAGCCATATCAATCAGCCCAAGTTATGATCATTTAGAAAATGCCTATGATGATGCTAAATATGGCAACTTCTCAAGAAAGCCATTTATGGATGTTATACTTCCTTCTGTACTAGATCCTGAAATGGCTCCGCCTGGGAAGCATGTTATGTCATGCTTTGTACAATACGCGCCTTATAATATTAGCGGTGGATGGAATGATGAAAAAAGAGAGGCCTTTGGAGATACCGTAGTAGACACTCTCGCTAACTATGCACCAAATATTAAAGACATTATACTTCATAGACAGGTACTGACGCCAGCGGATTTAGAATCCACTTTTGGTCTCACTGAAGGTAATATTTTTCATGGAGAATTAACGATACAACAACTATTCTCGTTAAGACCTGCAGTTCGATGGGCAGACTATACAACACCAATAAGAAACTATTACCAATGTGGCTCTGGAACCCATCCTGGAGGAGGAATAACAGGCTCTCCTGGCGAAATGGCCGCTAAAAAAATCCTAGGAATGTTATGATGTCAAAATATGACTCAATAATAATTGGGAGCGGGATAAATAGTTTAGTTGTCGCAGCAATGCTAGGCAAAAAAAGAAAAAAAGTCTTGGTATTAGAAGCACGTCAGCAAATTGGTGGTCTGTGCTCAACTATTGAACTTAAAAATGGATACAAATTTAATGCGATTCATGATTCTATAAAATGGCTTGACCCAAGAGTAATGAAAACTTTAAAGCTTGAAAAGCATGGTCTAAAAATTATTAAGCCCGATATAGTACGAATAGCATTAGACAAAGAAGGCAAGCATATAATTTTCAATCGTGACCCATTAAAGACAGCAGCGTCTATTGCAAATCTTTCAAATAAAGATTCAGTAAAATGGGTAGAATTTGTTGACTATATAAACAGATTATCTAAATTATTAGAAAAATTATATACGATTACCCCTCCTAAAATTCCGAAGTTAGAAATGCTAGATATTTTTTCACTAACACCGATGTTGTTCCCATTATTAAAACAAGGTTCTCGTGGAATTGTAGATCTTTTAAGAGTTGCACCTATGATGATGACTGAACTCATGGATGAGTGGTTTGAAAATGAATTATTGCGTAGTGCAATCTCTACTGCTGGAGTGCATCACCTATCGCTTGGGCCTTATGCTGCTGGAACTGGGTATAACTTACTGCATCAAAACCTTTACTCAGACGGCGGATTCCATAATTCACTTTTTATAAAAGGAGGTACAGTAGAACTAGCAAATACTTTGAAAAATATTGCAGAATCGTATAATGTAGAAATTCGTACCAATTCTAAAGTAGAATCTATAGAAGTAAATCAGAATAGTTGTGATGGTATTATACTTGATAATGGTGAAGTCATCAAAGCTAGTACAGTAGTGTCAGGACTTGATCCAAATAACACCTTTATTAACCTTGTAGGAACATCAAATCTTGAGCCCAACTTTCTAACTCAGCTACATAACATTAAATATCGAGGTAGTACGGCCAGAGTATTTTTTATTCTTAAAAGTCTTCCTAAGATTGAAGGATTAGATCCTAATCAAATGGGAACAAATTTCTCTATATGCCCTACAATAGAATCATTAGAACGCGCTTCAGATTCAGTTAAATATGGAAAGATATCAGAGACCCCTTATGTGGAGTTCAACATCCCAAGTATTTTAAACCAAGACTTGACTTCAAATAATAAACATATTCTCTCTGCTACAGTCCAATATGCACCTTACAATATTCGTAATCAAATCTGGGATGATCAATCCAAATCTATATTAGAAAATAATACAGTTCAAACAATAGAAAGTGTTATCCCAAATTTTTCATCTTTAATTGAATCATCTTCTATTTTATCTCCTCAAGATATAGAAACTGAATTTGGTTTAAAAGAAGGTAATTTAAATCATGGTGAGATGACACTTGATCAATTTATGTTTATGCGACCAACCATCAGCTCATCACAATACAGTACACCAATAAAAAATCTATACATTTGTGGTGGAGGAACTCATCCTGGTGGTGGATTACATGGCGCAAATGGATATAATGCAGCAAAAACAATATTAAAGATATGGTAGATAAATATCATAAGACTGCTACCACATTAATTAAAGGTGCAAAAACACTTGATAGAAAATATTATATAGATGAAGATATATTTGATTTAGAGTTAGAAAATATTTTTTATAAAAATTGGCTATGCATTGGCCGCTCTAATGAAATACGTAAAAAAGGAAAGTTTATAAAGTTCGATCTCGGTAGTGAAAGTATAATTATAGTCCGTAACGATAAAAATGTTTTAAATGGATTTTTTAATGTTTGCAGACATCGGGGTACTAGAATTTGCATTGAAGAAAAAGGAAGTTTCTCTAACACTATACAATGTAAATATCATGGGTGGACATATAACTTAAAAGGAAAATTAGTTGGCGCTCCAAATATGGATAATGTGGAGAAGTTTGAAAAAAAAGACTACCCATTACATACAGTATTAATAAAAGAGTGGGAAGGCTTTATTTTTATATGTCTATCAGATAAAGCAGAAGAATTTGATACTTTCTATGAGCCAATAAAAAATAAATTTAATGAGTGGCAACTTTCTGAACTTGAAACAATAGAAAAAAAAGATTATTTGGTTAAAGCTAATTGGAAATTAGTGATGCAAAATTATAATGAATGTTACCATTGCCCTACTATTCATCCGGATCTGGCAAAAATTCATCATTTTACCAGTGGCGAAAATGATCTTTACGAGGGACCATTTCTAGGAGGATTCATGACTCTTAATGAAAATATGAATAGCATAACTAAAAGTGGGAATTTGTCTTCTAATCCAATACCTGCAGTAAAAAAAATAAATCTTAATCGCGTGTATTATTATTCTCTATTTCCTAATATGCTTATTAGTCTGCATCCTGACTATGTAATGTCTCATAGGGTTTTACCAATATCTACCAACCAATGTAAAATCACTTGTACATGGCTATTTTTGCAAAAGAATAATGATCAATATAATAAAAGAGATGCTATTGAATTTTGGGATAAAACAAATAAGCAAGATTGGAATATATCTAAATTGTCACAATTAGGAATCCAATCAAGAAAATATAGTCCAGGACCTTATTCAGGTAGAGAAAGTCTACTTTCTACTTTTGATAATTATTATTTAAATAAATTGAATACATAATTGTATTAATAGTCTATTAATGACTTTAGCAATCATTTAATCATTTGTAATTTAAAAAACCTAATAACGTAGTTATTTTGCTGACTCGGTAGCTCAGTTGGTAGAGCAGTGGCCTTTTAAGCCATTGGCCGTGAGTTCGAGTCTCACCCGAGTCACACGACGAGAATACCAATGTTCTCTCATAAACCCCTCGACAAACATCGGGGGGTTTTTAGTTTCCAATCCTATCAGTTATAATCACAGATAGCCGTTTGAGGTACATACTTTTGAGGTACATAAGCGAATTTTCAATCCGTTTACTCAACGAAGTTTAACCCAACCAGCCCGAAACCACGGGGGGTGGGTGCGATGAATAAGAGGCACACACATTGTAGGGTAATTTTTTGTAGATTTTTGATTAATTATTTAGTAATCATTATAGAATAATAGCTGAAATGAATATTTTTCAAAGAATAAACCACAATAAATTTGTAAACACATTATCAATTCTCGTTTTTATAATGGTTTTATATTTGTTTTACACTAATGTGAAACCTGAAATAAGAAATCTTAACAGAAATACAATTGGAATTCTTGGTCACAGAGGAATGTCAAAATCATATCATTCCCCGGGGAACTCTTTACCATCAATATTGGAAGCATTAAGAATAGGGGCACTTGGATGTGAATTAGATATACAGTTAACAAAAGATGGATCTTTAGTAGCTTATCATCACAAAGATTTAGATCAATATACAAATTTTGAAGGTGCTATTCGTGATTATGAAGCTGATGAACTTAAAAACTGTCACTATAAGGGGGACTATGTAGAAAAAGTCTCTATTGTTTTAGTTGACCAATTGTTTGCACTACTAGGAAAAAATAGTAAATATATATTTTCTTTTGATTGCAAGTTTTACATAGATGATGAGAAAGATAGGATTGCTTATTATATTGAATTTATCGATGCAATAGAGATGCTAATAAATAAGCATTTATTGGATAATAGAATCTTTATTGAATCAGATCATGTTGATTTCCACCGTTTATTAAAGTTAAGAAAAATAAATGTACGTCAGTTTATCACTGGGAAGGGTGTAGAAAAAGGTCTCAAAATAGCATCTAAACTTGGACTTTTTGGCATTGGAGTAGGATCACGTATTTCAAAGAAAGAAGTGGAAAAAGCCCATAATTTGGGAGTTTTTGTTATGACTTGGACCCCTACGAATGCGTTTTCCAATGCCCAAGCTGTCAGGAAAAACCCCGATTATATTCAGACTGCATATTTAACTCATTTAGTAAAGTTTTTGGGAGAGAGAAAAGAATCAAAATGAAAAGTAACTGGATAAGATTTATCCAAGAATGCATCACTCAGATTCAGTTATGGCTATTTTTGGTGCTTCTACAATGGATTTTTCGTGTAATCATGATTTTATGGTTTTATAAGAATATTTCTACTACTACGATTTTTAATGATATTCTTTTGGCACTTTTTCATGGATTCAGATTCGATTCAAAAATTGCAAGCCTATTTCTTTTATTTCCTTTTCTTTTTAATCTTATTCTGAGTTCTTTAAACAGGTTTTCCATTATATTCAAGTTGAGGTTATTCTTTACAGGCCTTGGTATTGTACTTATACTTTTATCTTCAATAGCGACTTTACCATATTTTGAAGAGTTTGATAACCAATTTAACTTTTTTCTATTTGATCTTTTATATGATGATCAAATAGCTGTCTTTAAAACTGTATTGTTTGAATATCATCTGATCATAAATATTATAGTTATAATAACCTTATCGATAATTGCATGGCACTCTTTAAGACGATTTCAATCTTACGTTTCTAGTTTTATCAATATTCAAATTTTATCACCGAAAAGCATTATCATGAAATTTTTCATTATTTTCTTTTTAATTATTGGGTTTACTGGTTCAATCCGAGGTTCTTTCAAAAATAGGCCTGCTATACGAAAATGGTCCTATATAACGAGTGATAATTTCCTAAATAAAACAATAATGAATCCGTTAACGCATTTACAATATGCTATTAAAGACTTTAAAAAAATAAATAAAAAAACAGATATTACTCAATTTATAGGGGGGGCGTCTCCCAAGACAGCAGCTGAAAATTATTTTGATGTTACTAAAGATTCATCCTTATCAAGCTATCTTAGACATATAGTTCCAGATTCAGATAACAGAATGCCTAACCATATTTTCCTAGTAATCATGGAGAGTTATGATATGTGGCCTCTTCTTCCCGAGTACAGATCTCTGGGTTTAGGAGAAAATTTGCAATACTTTGGTGAGAAAGGAATCTTTTTTAATCGGTTTTTGCCCTCAGGAGAAAGTACAATGGCTTCGGTTTCCGCTATTCTAACTGGAGCACCATATATTGGAATAAATATAAGCCGCATTGCTTCAGAGCGTGAACCATTACCCACGTCAATTCCGTTTATATTCGAGAAATTCGGATATAAAACACAACTATTTTACGGAGGGTTCCTCTCTTGGCAAAATATTGGAAACTTGTTTCAAAGCCAAGGGTTTGATAATGTATTTGGGTCCCCTGAAATAGAAAAAAATAATTCTGATATAATATGGGGTGTAGATGATGATTTATTATTTTCTTTTATAGAAGAAAAAACATTAGCAGAAACAAAGTCATTCAATGTCGTTTTGACTACTAGTTACCATCCACCTTATAATGTAGATGTTGAAAAATTTGGATTTCCTTTAAAAAATATTCCACCTGGATTAATATCAAAGTTTGATGGATCAATGACTATGAAACAGCTTGGGCACATTTGGTATAGTGATTGGGCAATTGGTGAATTTGTAAAAAAAGTTGAAAAGCGATATCCTGAAAGTTTATTTATTTTTACAGGTGATCATTATGGACGGCGGTTTATTAATTCTCATCCTACCCTTTATGAGCGCTCTACTGTACCTTTGATAATCTATGGTAAAAATTTTATTACACCAGATTTAAATATGATTTCAACTCCCGGTAGCCATATTGATATAATTCCAACCATAATTTCTCTGATAGCTCCTAATCAATTTGAATATCAGTCTTTTGGTAATCCACTGCTTCAAAAAAAAGGAGCAACTATGGTTGCATCTGGGAATAAAATTGGTTTTGGATATAGAAAAATAATATTAGATAATTATATAATTGATGTTAATGATAAGTTTAATAATAATATTGCCATCTTAGATGGAAAAGATTCTCGCTCAAACAAGGTATTAGAAATAATCAATAAACAAAAATTGCTTTTTGGTCTAACATGGTGGAGAATATTTAAAGGAAATATTCTCAAAAGTTCATGACTTGAATATAGATTATTTGCTCTCAAAATAACTTAAAATAGAAAACGTTCAAAGTGGATCGATTATTTGAATTGTCGATAGAAAATATTTTTAATGATAAACCATATTCCTAATTTATTTCCCAGTAGCGGGGTTTAGTCTTACACGATTAAAGAGGAGCTTTCCATCATTAGTACATAGTGATAAAATAGGTGAAAATTGGGAAAGTTGACACGGATTTGGTGGGAACAAGCCAAGTTCCAATCCTCTCTTAAGAAACTCCTCGACAAACATCGGGGGGTTTTTTTGTTTGCCATACGGATAGTAAGTTACGACAAGGTTTACATGAGCAGATTAAAACAAAATATCAAAACAATAATTTTCGGTACAAATACCAAAGCTGGAAAATTATTTGATGAAATATTAATTGTAGCGATCATACTGAGTATAATCACGGTCCTATTAGAAAGCGTTTCAGACTACCGTCATCAATTTGGACAAATCTTACATTCAGCAGAGTGGGTTTTTACAATAATATTCACATTAGAATATTTTCTAAGAATTTATTGTATCCGACTCCCATCAAGTTATGTATTTAGCTTCTATGGAGTTGTTGATTTATTGTCAGTAGTTCCAACATACATAAGTGTTTTATTTCCGGGAGCACAAGCTTTGTCTGTCATTAAAATATTAAGAGTATTAAGAATTTTTAGAGTATTAAAATTATTTCAATATATGGGCGAAGCTAATCATTTAGCGAAAGCATTAACATCAAGTAAAAGAAAAATATTTATCTTTCTGTTTGTAGTAATGAATATTGTAGTCGTTCTAGGCTCAATTATGTATTTAATTGAAGGTGAGGCTGCTGGTTATACTAGTATTCCAAAAAGTATTTATTGGTCTATTGTTACTCTAACCACTGTCGGATATGGTGATATTGCTCCGCTCACACCAATTGGCCAAGCTATTTCTGCACTTATTATGCTAATTGGCTATAGTATAATTGCTGTACCAACAGGCATTGTCACCACAGAGCTGACTTTTTCAAAAGTAGATTCTGAAAATAAAACAGTATGTGCCGTCTGCGATAAAGATAACTTAATAAAAAACTCATTATATTGTCGACATTGCGGTGCAAAAATTGATCGATAATAAACTTATTATAATTCTTGGTGTCTTGTTTTTGATACCACCTTTCCTTATTGCTAACAATTCCCAAATCTGGGATGATTCTATTGAGGAAACAGAAAAAGAAGCATTTAAAGTTGAAACCTTTGCTGACGGTTTTGATATTCCTTGGGGGATGGCATTTTTGCCAAACAAAGATCTAATCGTTAGTGATAGAAATGGGAGCCTTTGGTTGGTAGACTATAACTCTAAAATCAGAACTCAGATTATTGGTGTGCCAGAAGTAAGATATAAAGGACAAGGTGGTTTACTTGACGTACAAGTACATCCAAATTTTATCAAAAATAATTTCATTTATATTGGTTTTACCAGTTATTTGATAAGAAAAAAAAACAAAACATTTACCTCTATTGTTAGGGCCAGACTTGAAAATAAGAATTTAACAGATCAAAAAATAATTTATAAGGCGGATGATATATATTATAATAACAATACTGTTCACTATGGAACCCGAATAGTATTTGATAAAGAAGGATATTTATATTTTTCAATTGGAGATAGAGGAAAACGTAATCAAGCACAATTATTAAATTATCCAAACGGAAAGATACATAGGCTCCATGATGATGGGTCTATTCCAAAAAACAATCCATTCATCCAAGAAAAAAATTCTATAAAATCGATTTGGACTTATGGAAACAGAAATCCTCAAGGATTGGCAATACACCCTGTTTCATCAACTATATTTGAAACTGAGCATGGCCCTAGAGGAGGAGATGAACTAAATATTTTAATTTCGGGGAATAATTATGGTTGGCCTGAAATAACATATGGGAAAAATTATAGTGGGACCACAATAACAAAATACACTCACAAAAAAGGCATGGAACAACCAGTAATCCATTGGACTCCATCAATCGCAGTTTGCGGTATAGACTTTTACGATGGCAAACTGTTTAAAAACTGGAAAAACAATCTATTAGTCTCTTCTCTTAAATTTGAAATCCTATATAGACTAGAAATAGAAGATGACAAAGTAACTCAACAAGAAATAATTTATAGAGCAGGTAGTAGAATTAGGGATGTTGAAACTGGTCCAGAAGGATTTATATATCTAGCACTAGAAGACCCCGGTAGGATTGTACGTTTTATACCAATAAAAAATTAATTACTGCCAATATTCATCAATAAAAGAATTCCAATTATTTTTCATACCTTTGGGAACCGGAAAAGTATAACTATGTAAAGAACATTTTACTGTACGACCATTAGATATCTTTTTCATTTGACCGCGAGTTACTAAATACGATAAGACCTCAACCGCTTCATTTCCTTTTTTTAGTCTATTTGATTCACGCTTTGAACTCAACTTTATTTCTTCATTATCTAAAAAAAATGATAATGTTTGACCATCAGGTATAGCCAATTGTTGATCACCATAGTATGACACTCTAAGGTATGGAACTTTTAAGGATGATATAACAATATCCATATCAACTGAAATCTTTTCGTCTGGAATAAAAAACCCATTAGATTTTTGACGAATCATAAATGTACCAGTATAACGATTTTCTTTTTTTAATACACGGTAATCATTTTTTGCGTATTGTACAGGTTTATATTCAACTGGTTCTTTTTTTGAGATTGAAGCACATGACGTAAATAAAAAAAAGAATGAGTTAATTATTAATAGTTTATTATTTGTAATAACCAATGATTGCTACCGATAGTGTTAGATCTTTAACTGATACTTAGTATATAAGTTAGTATTAATTACTAAGAAACTAAATGAGTTCATTCATTTCTTTATCACTTTTTAAATGAATGAAGATAATTATAATGTGGTAAACATTCTTCTAGTAAACCTTTATACTTGCTGGGAATTTTTTCTATAGACTTATTATATGGTCTAAATGAATCTGAGTTAATCACATTTTTATACCAATAAAGTGACCATACCCCATCTGTTGTTCTTGATCCCCGCGGCCAACTAAGCATTTTTTTTGAAAATTTTATCTTAAAATATTTGCACATTATCCTTAA
>Ga0207992_1000208_pt1 | contig 31627 bp, 37 predicted proteins | sample ETN02SmetaG_FD_185788 | JGI IMG/M metagenome (GOLD analysis project Ga0207992, IMG submission 185788) | Marine microbial and viral communities from oxygen minimum zone, Eastern Pacific Ocean - ETNP2014F10-02SV255 (SPAdes) (version 2) | ecosystem: Environmental > Aquatic > Marine > Oceanic ...
GACGTTCAAAACAAAGTTAAGAATTAAGTCTACTATTCATCTTTGTCTGATTCCTCTGAATCTTTGTCTGATTCCTCTGAATCTTTGTCTGATTCCTCTGAATCTTTGTCTGATTCCTCTGATACCCTTACAACATAATCAGGCTTTGGCTCAGAAATTTCATCAGCATTACATGGAGGTTTGTACTGAGCAATAATTTTTTGAATTACATTGTGTCTTTTTGCGTCACTAGATTCAAACATTGGGAAAATTGCAAGATACAAAGATTGTTCAGAACCAGATTTCTGTAACCAACATTTGAATTGTTCATGAGATGTAAAAAAGGACTTTTCATCAGTTTTTTGACAATCTCCAACATAGATCATATCAAATTTATCTTTGTTTCTAGATAAGATCAAATAGACTAATTTTTCCATCGGAGGGCCCCATTCAGATAAAGGAATTGGTCCTAGAAACTCATATTGAAGGATTTGAATGCTCAACAAAAGTAATTTGAAGTACTTTCTTTTCTTTTTATCGGAAAAAACAGTCTAGTGATAAAGATCTAACAGGTAAGAGACGACTTGAAAAGATTAAATTCAAGCCATATCGATTTCACGTGAATGAAAAAATCCAAAAATATGAGACAAGTTGGATATTCCATGATATTAGTATCAGCCAGTTTGTTGGCAGTGTTAATAGTTGGTGTAGTTATAGGCGAGGATGTATTGTATGCAGATAATATGTCCAGAAACAACACAGCCCATTTCAATGAGTGTAAAGCAAATGATTTCAAAACAGATGGCTGTGAAATATACTGGGACAGAATAAATAATGAAATTTCAGGAATTTACGTAGATCTAGAAAACTAGTTCTGAATTACTATTAAAAACTAGAAATTATTTTTAATATCATTAGCCTTATTTTGATAGAATTTTGCTTTAGAATCATCATTCAATTCATTCAGATAAATATCTGCTAGTTGTTGAAGAGGATAAAAATCACGTGGCAAAATTGAAGATAATTGTTCTAAACATTCAATTTTCTTTTCAGAATTTGATGTTTCAACATAACATGTATACAATTCAAGTAAAATTTTAGAATCATTAGGATTTAGTTCAGATTCCTTTGTTAATTTTAGAATTTTATTTTCTGTCTTTTCAATTGAAGAAATATTTGGAGAAGGATGTTTTAGTTCAATACTTTTTTTAATTTTATCAACTAACCCCATAAGACATCAAAATATCTAGAAAGTAATAATGTTTATCAAATAAAAAATATGAAATCAGTAACCATTAGCAAAATCAGATACCATATTCTTATCTTTAGTTAATCGATTCATTGCAAAAAATGCACCACCTACAATTCCTGCTTGATAAAAAGTGTACAAAAATATACCTGAAGAAGTAGGATCTGATTTTGTGAAACTCAAAGCCAGAACAGTAACAAAAACAAATGTACTAGCAGATGAAACTAATCTATTCAAAAATCCTGAATCCAAACCAACGATTCTTTTTGTTGCAGCTGCCATCAACATAATACTTGAGATAATAAGAAAAGTTGCACCTCCATTAGCCATTACAAAGGTATGAACCCATGTGATTAAACCATCTTCAAAAATAGATACACCCGGCATTACGCTACCACCATTTATTGCAAAATTGACGGAACTGAACATACCACCCATTACAAAAAAGAACAAGAAAATTTTTACAATTGATCTTTTGATAGGACTTCTAATTTCAGCAGGATTTACAGCTCGTTGAGTAATTTTAATTCCATAAAGAAATCCAACAGCCATAGCAGGAATAAACATCAAATTAATTAGAATTGGGGATTCTCGATTTATTGCATCAATTTGAGGATGAAATATCAAAAAGAGTAATAGAGCCAATAAGGCAGATGAACAAAATAATATCAATCCAAGGTATTTGTGCCCACCAGATTCAGATTGACCGCTCCAATTGTACATTTTATGATGTCTTAAGAAAATGATTAAAAATACAGCCCAAAAATGATTTGCTCATTGAATCAATTCTGTTTACCCTTTTTAATAGAAAAAAATCAAAATAGACATGGCAAAAGGTTTTCCAGTTATTGGAATTGGGGGCATAGTATTCATTTTTGGGTTAATTTTTGATCTACAAGGACAAGCCATAGTTGGTCCTAAATCATCTTTCATGTATGCCAATCCAGATTGGATAACATACGGAATTCAAATAATGGTTTTAGGAATAATAATTATTGGGATTGGAACATTATTGAAAATTTTAAAAAAATGAGTCTCTCAGAATCCAGCATGAATAGGATCACTAGGTTTCATTATTTCCCTTAACAGAATAGTTGCAAATGAACCTCTAGATAATGAAAATTCAACTTTATTTTTCTCAGACATATAATCAGTACAATGAATTGCAGCCTGTCTAAATCCACCCTCACTACTGACTTCTTGCATTTCTTTAATGAAAAAATCCTTTGGTGAAATTTCTTCTTCAATTAAAATTTTAGAAATAGAATGGTCAAATCTAGTTTTTTTGTAATAAGAATAACCAACAAAGGGTAATGCAAGATATTGTTCAACACCATCTTTGAATTTTCCAATTATACTTTTAGAATCAAAACAGACATCACCAGGTTGAGATTCAAATAAATTTTCACCATCTAAAAATGCAGAACTTAGAGATTTATTGAAAATATATGATTCATATGCTTGAATGTAAAAACGTCGTAAAGATAATGGAATTGCACGTATAGCACGAATGGAATCATCATGTTCAATCATTTCTTTTAAAACAATTTTTTCAATATCCATTTGAGATGGAACTTTATCATAATATTTTACATAATTTGTTTTGTCAGAAAGTTTTTCACGTATCTCTGTATTTTCTGCTGAATCATATGAAGAAGTGAAGGATAAAATCAAGTCAACAGCCATATCAAAATCTCTTTGTAAAATTGCCTTTCCAATTAAATGAGTAACAGGTCTTTTAGAACCGAATCTTTGATACCCATAAAAATTTAAAATTTGATTATGTTCAGTAAACATAGATAGATCATCTGAGCAATCAGAAATTTGAATTTTAAAATTATTACCAATCATATCTTTTTTAGATAAGGGTTTTTTTGTAAATCCAATTTTTCTAAGAGAGTATTTTTCAGTAGAAAAATCGTCAATAGGCTTACCCTTATGAGGTGAACCAACAAATTGTTCAGTTACAGCAGAAGCATCTTTTAGGCCTAGAGACTTGAGACGAACACCAGTTTTTCGAAAAACTCCAGATAAGGCATGATTTGTATCAATTTTTTTCTTTTTTAGTTTGTAAACAGCATAACCACTTTCATCAGTAATAGAATTTGTAGCACGTTTAGAAATTAATTCAGAAACTTCAAAGTCTTCAGGATTAATTCTAATTTTTCCACCAATACCAGAAAATTTTGTAGTATAAACAGAGATTCCTATTTGTGAATCTATTTCAGGTATCACTCTACAATCACTGTAAGATATTTACTAATTGCAATATCTGAAGTTTGTCCACCTAGTAAAATTTTGTATGTTCCAGGTAAAGCATCATCTGAAGCTGAAATTTCAATATTTTGAATAACGGTATCATCAATAGTTAATTCAACATCAAGAAAATCATGAGTGGTAGAGACAATAGAAGAAATATCAACAAATTGATTTTCATTTTGAGGGGAAACTATGAAATGAGAAGAAATAGAATCACCTGGAGAAAGTTTCAATATATTATTTTTAAGTTGAATTTCAAAAGGTAACGGCACAGAAGTGTCTACAACACCAATTTTGTTTTCAACCCATTCAGTAAACCAAATTTTTTCACCAGATATGGCAAAATCAAAAATTTGTGCAACACCACAATTTTCCATTACTTGTATGCCAGAATCACAGTCAGCCCAATTAGGATTTTTTGAAGGTACATGATACTCTACAAGAGTTTGTGTTGTTGGATCCATTACAGAGATATTATTTGCTGTTTGTGCATTAAACACAAGTTGTCCTTGATCATTATTTTCAATCCAATAAGGTCTAGAAATAGGGGATTTAACAATGCCTGTTTGATTTCCAAATGTTTCAAAAATAGGATCAGCAGTCACATATTGAATAAATTGTTCAGTTGCAGGATCAAAACTAAAGAATGAAGAAGAAGTGGTATCCGCTATCCAAAGTGTTCCATCATCAGAAAAAGTTACGCCGTTTGGAGTAAGTAGTTGTACAGGTAAAGAATAACCATTGATGTAATCAATCAATGGCAAGAATGGTTGACCAGAATTTGTAACGGCATCAAGATAATCATTTTGATTGAATTGAACTAAAATCCCTCCTTGTTGAAATAACCAATTTGTATACCAAATGTTGTCATTTGCATCAATTGCAAAATCAGCTGTTACGGAGTCATCTACAGGTGATGGTACACTTAGATAATTTACTTCAGTGTCAGTAGGGTTTACATCTAGAATAGTTAATTTATTTCCAGTAAAATCATTAATTATAATTTGAGAGCCATCAATTCGAAGTTTTTGAGGTAATGAATTTCCATCAGATGGATAAGACAATCGCTCATATTCTTCATCAAGGGTAGAAAATTTCCATACGGAATCATAAGTTTCATCAGTAAACCAAACAGAACCGTCAGGAGCATAATCTATTCCCCACATCATTGAACGTGCACCATCAGGCCATGTAGGATTTTCATATTCAGCAAATGTTTGAGTTGCAGGGTTAAATTTTGCAAGGTTTCCAGTATTGGTTTGAGCAAACCAAACATTACCGTCATAATCAGATGTAATAGCTAATGGATTAGTACATTCAGTAGGGATAACAAATTCTTGAACAAACTTTGTTGATTTTGCAATTTTATCAGAACTGCAAAATTGAGTTCTTTGTTCATCAGGATAGTTATCAGCAGGGGTTCCAGTAATGGTTACTGCAGGATCATTCATAGCTGCATAATCTACTTGTTCATCATATCCAGGAATAGCAATTAAAACTCCAGAAGTCAACATCAGACCACCTAGAAAACCAAATGCCAAAATTCCTTTAGTTTGCTTTTTCACAGATTTTTTTGAATAATACTGTTAATATCTCATTCCCAGAAAATCACAATAATTTCAAATTTCCAGTGATTTTATCAATCAAATTTTCAGGTGCAGGGCCAATTGATATGCAAGTGGTGGTACCAGGTTCCAATTGAGTATGTCCAGCATCAGAAACTTCAGACCAAGGTAAATTCAAATCAATTGCATGTCTTTTTACTTCTTGTAATTCTTTAATTCCTGAAACCTTTACAACGACTTTTTCTTGTCCACCCCACCATTCAGACCACCATTCTGGGTGAGATTTTCTAACATGTTCTGAACCCATAACACAGGCATGACCTACTTGAGCAGCAATCTTACCTTTACCCATACCTAGATCAGTTCTGACTGCAATTACTTGTTTAATTTCACCCATAACATTTTCACAAATAGGCACAATGAAAAACTTTGGAATTAAATAATTGACAAAGAACCAAAATCTGTGTACTATGATGTAGTTGTTGCCGGAGGCAGTATTGCGGGATTATTAACAGCCAGAGAAATTTCCTCTAAAGGGTTTTCAGTATTAGTAATTGAAGAAGATTATGAAATTGGAACACCAGAACATTGTGGAGGATTAGTAAGCATTGCAGGTCTAGAAGAATTAGGAATTATTCCATTTAGAAAAACTTTTGATCATATGATTGAATCTGCAAAAATTACATCACCAAATGGAAGAAATTTCACAATTAATTCAAAAAATCAAAAAGTTGTAGAAATAAGCAGAAGAGAGTTGGACAAACAAGTTGCATTTCAAGCTCAAAAAAATGGTGCAACGATAAAAGTTAGAACAAGTTTTCAAGAAATGACTGAAACAGGAATTAGAACAAATGAAGGAAAAATTGATTGTAAAATTTTTGTAGATGCAAGAGGAGTCTCATCATTAATTCATAAAGACAGAACAGGAATTTTATCATCAGCGCAATATGAAATTTATGCAGATTGGATAAAAAAAGGGAAAGTAGAAGTAATTTTTGATCAAGAAAAGTATCCAGGATTTTTTGCATGGGTAATTCCATCAAACGAGGGAAAAGGGAAAGTAGGAATTGCAGGAAGAGGCATTAACGTAGCAGAAACATTAGATGAATTTCTTAAAGAGAAAGGAGAATTTTCAACAATAAGGAAAATTTTTGCGCCAATCTGGATTAAAGGTCCAATCAAAAAATTTGTCGATGACAGAATAGTTATCGTAGGGGATGCAGCAGGACAAGCAAAACCAACAACTGCAGGAGGAATTTTTACAAGTGGAATGGGAGGAGTATATGCAGGACAAGCCATATCTAAATTTTTGAGAACAAATGAAAAAACAGATCTTCTAAATTACCAAAAAAAATGGACTGAGAGATTTGGTAAAGAATTTGATAAACAAATGTTGGCAAGAAAAATTTTAGAAAGAATTGATAATGAAACGATCAATAAATTATTTGAATCAATTACTCCAGAAATTATCAAAGAGATTTCAGAAAAAGATGACTTTGATTTTCATACAAGTTCAATTATCAAATTATTAGGAATCAAAATTTCATTGAAAACAGCTCAAACATTAGTCAGTAGTGAATTGAAAAAAATATTGGGTTAAGTCCAACATAATTTCTAAGGAAAGTATAAATGATGTTTACAGAAAAAATTGAGCATGTCATCTACCATATCACTACCAACGTGTAGTTGTTGTCATAGACCAATTATGCCTAATGATAAATGTGTAAAATTCAATTGTCCTGACTGTGATGATGGTGATCTTATTTGGAGATGTGAAAGTTGTAGAGAAGCAGCAAGAAACTATACCTGCTCTTCATGTAACTTCACGGGACCTTAAACAAAATGACTGATATTGTATTAATTGCAAAAATTCTTCCAACAGGAATGGAAGTGGATTTAGAAAAATTAGCAGAAACTGTAAAAACATCACTAAAAGATGGAATTACTTTAAATCGATATGAAAAAGAACCGTTAGCTTTTGGACTAGAATGCCTAAAGACACAATTTGTATTAGAAGATAAAGAAGGACAAATGGATTCACTAGAGGATACTGTAAGAGCAGTAGAAGGAGTCAGTGAATTTGAAGTACTTAGCATGAGTCGTAATTAACATAACAGTAATTAGCATAACAAGAATTATTTGATTATATGGTACGCAAAGAAGAGCCTTTGCAAATGAGAATTGGCGAAGCAAAACAAAGAGACGTAGGGAAAAAACGTGCCAGAGTAGGTCCAAAAGCAATGGATTTTCTTAAAGCAGAACCAGGAGACATTATAGAAATTATGGGTTCAAGGACAAGTTGTGCTATTATTTGGCCCGCAGATGAAGATGAAAAATTTCCAGATATAATTAGAGTGGATGGACAAACAAGGAAAAATGTTGGAGGAACTTTAAACGACATAGTAAAAGTTAGAAAAGTAATTTCAAAAATTGCAAAAACAATTACACTAACTCCACTCAATGATGCTGTAACAATAGATAAAGAATTCATGGATTTTGTAAAAAATAGATTAAAAGGATTACCAGTAACTCACGGAGATGAAATTTCTGTGATGATATTAGGAAACTCTATGGACTTTAAAATTACAAAAACGTCACCTAAAGGAATTATTGACATAGACCGAACAACTGAATTAAATATTTCAACAGAAACATCGATTGACAGAAAAGTCAGAGTCACATATGAAGAAGTTGGAGGATTAAAAGAAAAAACCAAAGCAATGAGGGAAATTGTTGAATTACCATTAAGACATCCAGAATTATTTTCTAGACTAGGGATTGAACCACATAGTGGAATTTTACTATATGGTCCACCAGGATGTGGAAAAACATTACTTGCAAAAGTTATGGCAAGTGAATCTGAAGCTAACATGTATCCAATTAATGGTCCAGAAATCATGAACAAGTATTATGGGGAAACAGAAGCTAAATTAAGAGAAATTTTTAAAGAAGCAAAAGATAATTCGCCAAGTATTATTTTCATTGATGAAATTGATGCAATAGCACCAAAAAGAGAAGAAGTGTATGGAGATGTGGAAAAAAGAGTAGTAGCACAATTACTTGCATTAATGGACGGATTAAACGACAGAGGAAACGTCATTGTTTTAGGAGCAACCAACAGACCAGATAGCGTAGATCCTGCACTTAGAAGGCCAGGAAGATTTGACAGGGAATTTGAGATTAGTGTACCTAATGAAGATGGAAGATATGAAATTTTACAAATCCACACAAGAGGAATGCCAATAAATGAAGAAATTGATTTAAAGGAACTGTCAGCAGAATTGCACGGATATACTGGTGCAGATATCAAATCACTATGTAGAGAAGCTGCAATGAAATCAATTCGCAGGTATTTACCAGAAATTGATCTTGAAACTGAAAAAATTTCTTCAGAAGTTTTACAATCAATGCAGATTAAATTGGTTGATTTTTACGATGCAATGCAAGAAGTTGTTCCTACTGCAATGAGAGAATTTTATGTTGAAAGACCAAAAGTTTGGTGGAATGATGTTGGAGGTTTGAGTGACATCAAGAAAAGTTTGACAGACAATATAATTACAGCAGTTAAAGAACCAAGTAAATTTACAAAAATGGGTATTAAACCTCCAAAAGGAGTTTTGGTTTATGGTCCACCAGGATGTGGAAAAACATTACTTGCAAGAGCAGTTGCAACAGAAACAGGTGCAAATATGATTTTAGTTAGAGGTCCAGAAATTCTTTCAAAATGGGTCGGAGAATCAGAAAAAGCAATTAGAGAAATTTTTAGAAAAGCAAAAGCATCATCACCATGTGTAATAATTTTTGATGAATTAGACGCACTAGCAAAATCAAAATCAGGTGAAGGAGGATCAGGAGAAACCATACTTAGTCAACTATTAACAGAAATTGAAGAAGGAACTTCATCTAGAGTTGCAGTCATTGGAATCACAAACAGACCAGACATCATAGATAATTCATTATTACGAACAGGGAGATTAGATCTAGTTCTATATGTTACACCTCCTGACGAAAAGAGTAGATTAGAAATCATTAAAATTTTAACAAAAAAAATGCCATTGTCTAATGATATTAAATTACAAGAGATTGCAATTGCAACACAAAATTACACTGGTGCAGATTTAGCAGCACTATGTAGGGAGGCAGCAATTTGTGCAATGAGAAATAAATCATCTAAAATAAACAGTCGTGATTTTGCAGTTAGTCTGAAACAAATTAAACCATCAATAACAAAAGAGGTGGATCAATGGTATAACACAATAAGAGAAAGTATATCTAATGTAGTGCCCAAGACAGGAGAGAAAGCATTTTACGGTTAATCATGACAATCCCATTAAGAAATCAAATATTTGAAAAAATTAAAGAATCTAACTCATTAACAGATGTAGAACTTTACAAGAGTTTAACAAAAGATGGGTTAAATTTACCAGAAGACAAATTTAACAAACTACTTTTAGATTTAGAAATATTAGGATTAATCAAAGTTGCATGGTTTACTAAAGATGAAAGAAGAATAGAAGTTGCAATTATTGAAAAAGAAGAGGATCCTATAGAAAAACAGAATAAAGAAGTAATGGAAAAAGATTATGAAGCAAGTTTTCCAGGCGTAGATAAATAATTAAAAAAATTAGATTAAAGGAAAATGAAATGCTGCATCTAATGCAACTGCTACAAAAATAATTGTCAAATAAGGTGCAGTTACTTTGTATGCTTTCCAAGCAAATTCAGATGTAGGAGTTTTTGTTAATTTGTAATGATATACCAACATCAAACCACCAGATACAGATGCAATAACTGTGTAGACAAGTCCCAATCCATCTGGAATCAATACAAGTAACATAGAATAAGGAATTAAAATTAAAGTATTACCCAAAATGAATTTAGATGTTTTTTGCATTCCAATTACAACAGGTAACATAGGAACTTCAGCTTGTGCATATTCATCTTTAATTTTCATTGCAAGACACCAAAAGTGAGAAGGAGTCCAAACAAATACTAAAAAGCCAACTAAGAATCCCAATAAATCCATACTACCAGTAGCAGCTGCCCATCCGGCCCAAGCTGCAGCACTTCCAGCAATTCCACCAATTACAATATTAGAAGTATTTCTACGTTTTAGCCAAACGGTGTAAATTATAACGTAAGAGAATATTCCTACTGCAATAAAAAATGCAGATATCACATTAAGTGCAAAGAATCCATAAATTACAGAAATACAACTTACAGTTAATCCATATATCAAAACATTGGATGCAGCCATTCTTCCAGAAGGAATAGGTCTAGAACTTGTTCTACTCATTTTAGGATCAATGTCTTTGTCATAGTAGTGATTTAGAGCACTAGAACCAGCTGATGCCAAAGCTCCTGCAACTATAATATGCAAATAATCCAAATAATCAAGTTGATACGCTCCCGTAACTAACTTACTTGCAGCATACATGGATGTAACTGCAGTAATAACTAACAGAACTACTATTCTTGGTTTCGATATTTCGATTATTTCATTAATTCCCAATTTACTCTACCCAGTTTCAAAGCCGTTTTATTCCTTGTTGTAGATCCATTATATTTCAAAAGGAATAAGTATCTCACTCTTACCAGCTTATTTTAATGAGTAATTGGGACCTATTAATGCCAGGCATGGGCCTTTCAGGCGTAGGATTAGCTGGTCTCATTTTATCGTATGCAGGAATTGCACACACATTCATCGACGGAATGCACGCACTAACAGGTCTAACATTGTTTGTAGGACTAATTTTCACAGCAGCAGGTATTTTGGATGGCGGGGTCTCAACTAGTAACAGAGCCAAAATTACAACTTTAGTTATTGTTGCTATTTCAATAGGATTTGGACTATATGCATTAAGTACAATGAATTCTTCAGATTACACATTTTCACTAATTCTAGTTATACTAGCAATTGCACTTCCATCTGCAGGAGTTGCATGGATAGCAATGAAAAAACCAGGAAGTATCAAACCAATTGGTTTAGTGTTAGGATTAGCAGTTGCAAGCGGATTAGTAATTTGGATTACAGCTGGTTCAATGAGCGAAAGTGAAGCAGAGTTAGCTGAAGAATTAATTGATGAAGAAGCAATGGAAGATGTTCCAGCCGGACCAATTTTTACAATTGAAATTCTCAAAGATTCAGCACAAGAAGGAAATCCAGATTATGATCCAGATAGAGCAATTGTAACACAAGGACATACAGTTGTATGGACAAACGCAGATGTTGCACCACATACAGTTACTAGTGCATCTGATTACGGAGAGACATTTGATTCTAGTTTAATTAGTGAAGCAGAAACATATACTTTAGATACAACTAACTTAGAAGTTGGCGAATACGAATACTTGTGTATTGTACATCCATGGATGATTTCAACTTTAGTTATAGAAGCTCCAAAAGAAGCAACTAAAATTATCATTCCAGATGGAGCTGCAATTCCAGAGGATGGTCAAATTTACTATGATCCAGAAACAATTAACATTTCAGTCGGTACATCAATAGAATGGGTTAATGAAGATAATGCAATGCACACTGCAACATCAGGTACTCCAGATAGTGGAGCTGATGGAGTATTTGATTCACAAATATTGAACTTGGGAGATACATATCAATTCACATTTGGTGAAGCAGGTAGTTTTGATTATTACTGTATATTACATCCATGGATGGTTGGAACTGTTAACGTAGAATAGATTTGCAGAAAATCATTCTTTCAAAATTACAGCAAAAAATTCTCTTAGACCACACTTGTAAAGAAGAACCAAATGAAGCGTGTGCAATTTTATACGGAAATAAGATTGAAGGTGAAAATACTGTTAAAGAAATATGGCTAACAAAGAATGATACACCATCCCCAATAGAATTTACATTATCAGCTGAACAAACTTGGGAAATGGATCAAAAACGAAAAGAACTGAATTTAGAAATTATTGGAATTTTTCATTCACATCCAAAAGGAGAGGCATACCCTTCAAGTACAGACAAAAAATTTATGCAAAATAATCCATATGTATGGATAATCTACTCAGGAATCAACAAAAATTTCAAAGCATTTATTCTAGAATCAGACAGTATAGAGATTCCAATTGAAGAAAAATAACAAAATAAAAAATTCAAGGGCATAGAATCATCTTTGGGATTAAATATCCCTTTTTTTAACAAAAAATATGGAAATTCACGTATACGACACTTATGTCAAAGCAGCAGATGGTCACACAATGCACTTTGATGTAATTACAGGTGAAAAAGATCATCCTAAAGCCATTGAATATGGCAAAGAATGGTTAAAAGAGATAGGAGAAGGAGAAGCACAAATGACACAAAACGAATGTACATTTTGCCACTCACAATCTTGTCCAGAGCCTGTAGAACAGGCAATTAAGGAAAAAGGTTATTTCATTCAAAAAATGGAAGGCTGTCCTTAAACATTTTTTTTTCTTTTTTAAAAAAATATTTTTAGAAGAAATTACAATATAATATATGAATGAAAAATATTCAAAAGGCACAATTGAAGGAGATAAAAAAACAGAATGGATTTGTGGTTGTTTCCAAACAGCAGATAATTATTTTAAATTTTGTAGCAAACACAATCAAACATTACAAAAAGCCATTCAAGCACAAGTTGATGAATTAGATATGACTTTGAGTATTGATTAAAATTTTTAAATTGAAAGAATTGCAACAAATGCGGATACAAATACAATTGCTATTGTATTAAGTAATTTAATCACAGTATTTAGTGCAGGTCCTGCGGTGTCTTTGTAAGGATCACCAATAATATCACCAACTACTGCAACTTTATGGACTTCAGAACCTTTCTCACCTTTCATTTCAACCAATTTCTTTGCATTATCCCATGCACCACCAGTGTTTGCTAAATGATACGCTAGTAAAATTCCAGTTACAACTGCACCCATTAACAAACCAGCAACGGCAGTAGGACCCAGTAAAATTCCCAAAATTATAGGCGAAATAATTGCAACAATTGCAGGTTTCCATAATTCTCTAATCGAAGCAACAGTTGCAATATCCACACATTTTGCATAATCAGGTTTTGAAGTTCCTGCAAGAATACCAGAATCAGCTTTAAATTGTCTTCTAACTTCATCTACCATTTTACCTGCAGCTCTAGAAACGCCATTGATCAACTGGCCAGTTATAATAAATGGAATTAGACCACCAACTAACAATCCAACAATTATTGCAGGATTTGTTAAACTATAATTTAATTCCAAAACTCCTTCAAAAATATGGGCTGCTTCAAATTGAAAAGCTTGAATCATAGCTAATGCAGCCAGGGCAGCACTTGCTATCGCAAATCCCTTAGTAACAGCTTTAGTTGTATTTCCAACGGCATCAATTTCATCAGTAACTTTTCGATTTTCTTCACCCATTCCAGTCATTTCAACAATTCCTCCTGCATTATCAGCAATTGGGCCAAATGCATCAATACTTAGAACAATTCCTGCAAGACTCAACATTGCCATTGCAGTCAAAGAAGTTCCAAAAATTCCATAAAGTACTGGATCTGCACCTTCAGGAGCTGCAGAAGAAGCAATAGAATATGAAATGATAATTGCAACAACTAATGCAATCATGAATGGTCCAGTGGATTGCATTCCTTTGATTATTCCCATTAAAGTTAATGATGCATATCCCCATTTTGCAGAATCTGCAATTTCTTTAACAGGTCCTTTTTGATAACTAGTATAATTATCAGTGATTTTTTGAATTACGGGAACTAATATCACACCGATTACAGTAGTTCCAAACAAAGCATATGCTGCATCAGATTGTTCAATAAATTGTGTGATGAAAATATAGTTTAATCCAATTGCAATTGCAGCTGAAACATAAAATGAACGATTAAGAGGTTTCATAACATCAGTTACACCTTTTGAACCAACAATGACAACACCGATTATGGATGCAATCATTCCAGACGAACCAATTAGAATTGGATATAAGAAATAATTTGGAGCTCCAATTAATGCGGCAATTAATAATGCTGCAAGAATTGTAACAATATAAGATTCATAAACATCAGAACCCATTCCAGCTGCATCACCAACATTGTCACCAACATTATCTGCAATAGTAGCAGGATTTCTAGGATCATCTTCAGGAATATTTGCTTCCACTTTACCTACTAAATCAGCACCCATGTCAGCAGCCTTTGTAAAAATGCCACCACCAATTCTAATGAATAATGCAATTAGACTTGCACCAATTCCCACCCCTGCAATTGTAATTGGATCAGGGTAAATCAAATACAAACCAGTGATGGCCAAAAGTGCCATTGCAGGTACGGCTAATCCAACGGTGGCCCCACCACGGAATGCCATAGCAAATGTTTTTCCAAGACCTTCACTACTCAAATTTGCAGCTCTTACTGCTGCTTTTACTGTAATTTTTAATGAAATAATTCCTGCAACTGCAGATAATGCTGCACCAACTGCAAATGCTATTCCATTTGACGGTTGTAAAAAGGCACCAATAATGACTGAAAGTGCAATTGCGACAGGAACAATAATTTTCATTTCACGTCTTAAAAATGCAGAAGCTCCTTCTTTTACAGCATTTGAGATATCCATCATTTCTTTGCTACCAGAAGGTTGTTTGGTAATCCAAGCAACTAGACCACCAGCTACAAGAAAAGATGCAATACCAGCTATGAAAGGTAAAACCTCAGAAATATCCACATTGTTATGAATTTCTTCATTATTATAAGTATTAATCAAAAAGAAGGAGTTTTACTTCTTTTTTTATAAGGGGAAAATGTTTTTCCTCTCAATCCCTGTCTAACTAATTTATTGAATCTCTTCCCATGTGCAAGATAAGGAAATCGCATATGAATTAATTCATGAACTAGAGTATTTTCAAGAGTTTTTTCATCAGGAATTTTTCTAATATTGAGAAAAACTAAATTATGTTGTAAATAAGAAACTCCATAATACTTGTAAGCAGATGTACGGCGACCTTCAGTCATTTCCCTAGGGGCATCAAGTACTTCTTTTGTAGTCAATAAAATTACAGGTTCAGAAATTGAAAATCTTTGAGAATAGATTCCAACTTTTTCTAAAATTTGTAACTTTAGATCATCATCAAGTTTCATAGTTTATCGTAAAGTAATCCATCTTTATCTTGAAATGTCAATTCTTGTAAGCAAAGAGTCAACTTTTCGTTAACTCTTAAAAATAACCATTAACGAAAACTTACAAATTTCTGTAAGACAATTAGTTGATTTTGAGTTCGTAAAATTATGAATAAATAGGGTCAGAGGTTATGTGGGGTAATCACGAATCATACAGCCACCGTCTCATCACACCCCATTAGTTCATTAGATCAAGTAATGTTTGTGCTTTATTTCTAATTTCTGTAGTAATTTTAACTAAAACAAGCCCCTCATTGGGTTGACCATACAATACAATTGAATTATCAGGAGCATGAATACAAACAGGAAGTACTAACAAGTCTTCTTCACCAAATACAGTTATTCGTACAGGAGAATTCATAGAAAATGCTTTTTTGATCATCTCAACACTTTCTACAGTAATTTCAGTTGCAGGATTGTCAATTTTTAATTCAGTTGCATTTCCAAGTTTTGGTAAATCACGTTTTTGTCTTTTTTCAAAACCATCAATAATTTGCAAAGAAGGAATTAAATCAAAATTAATCATTTTTTCAGTAGTTTGATCTCCAACGGTGATCACATAGGAATTTTTTGAAAGATATTTTTGAATATTTTCTTTATTATCTTCTCCAATTGGCAATAATACACCTAAAGGAGTTTTAAATTGGTCTCTAAGAGAAGTAGGTAATTTCACAGTAATCTCAATTAAGAAGTGCCGTTATTTGTAGAATCTTCATCGGATGATTCAGAATCACCAGATTCAGATTCCATTTCTTCTTGTAAATTAGATGCAATGATACTACATTGTGCAGCTACATTTTTTGCACTAGCACGAAATGCTTCAGCACTTGGTGAATCAGTATTTGTACTCATTATTGGTTTTCCAGAATCTGAACCAGACATAATTCCATAATTTAATGGAATTTCACCTAAAAATGGAATTTTGAATTGTTCACTAATTTTTTTAGCACCACCATTACCAAATATGTAATGTTTGTCATCACATTTTGGACAAACAAAATGACTCATATTTTCAATTACACCTATTATTGGAACATTTAGTTTTTCAAACATTGAAACTGCTTTCACTGCAACATTACTTGCGACATCCTGAGGAGTAGTGATTACAAGAATTCCAGTAATTGGAATTGTTTGTGCAAGAGTTAGTGGGATATCACCAGTTCCAGGTGGAAGATCAACAATTAGATAATCTAATTCAGACCAGTTAGTGTCAACTAAAAATTGTTTTAAAATTCCAGAAATAATAGGACCACGGTATATTGCAGCTTGTTTAGATTGATCGGCAAAAAAACCAAAAGATACTACTTTTAATCCATTTACATCTGCAGGTTGAAGTTTATTATCTTCAACTTCCATCGAACCATCTTCCATTCCCAACATTAATGGAATACTAGGTCCATAGATGTCTGCATCAAGTAATCCAACTTTTGCTCCAGTTTGAGATAGTGCAAGAGCTAAGTTTAATGATACAGTAGACTTTCCTACACCACCTTTACCACTTGCAACGCCGATAATATTTTTGACAGTTGCCATTTGTGTATCTGCTTCAAGTGAACGACCTTCCATTACCTTTGCAGTTACATTCAAATCAAAATTCTTCAAGTCAGATAATTCAGCGATTACCTTTCTCACATCATCTTCAATTTCTACATTGAAAGGGCATGCAGGAGTAGTTAATTCTAAAGTGAATTTTAGATTACCATCATTAAGTTCTAGATCTTTAATCATTCCCATAGAAACAATATCTTTTTTCAAATCAGGATCAATTACAGTACTTAATTTTTCAAGAACTTGATCTATAGCAACCATTGGATAAAAAAGTCAAAATACGATATTTAAAGTAAGTTGGACATGAGAAAAAATTGTAGTTTTTTTCAAAAATCATCAAAATCTTTAGAAATTCAAGCCAAATCACCCAAAGATTCATAAATTGAAATTCAAGAAAAAAAATACATTTGTTTTCTATATCTACCCTAGTTGATGTTGTTAGGATACCTCCAAGCTTATTTGGAACTACGCTCAAAAAAGCAGCAATAAACATTCTCAAAGAAAAATACGAGAGTATGATTAATGCCGAATTAGGTTACATCATCATGATTTTAGATGCTAAAGTAGACGAAATGGGAAAAATGATTGCAGGGGATGGAGGAACATTCCACAAAGTAGAATTTGAAGCTTTAACATTTTATCCAAAATTACAAGAAATTGTTCAAGGTGAAATTGTAGACATTACAGACTTTGGTGCATTTGTAAGAATTGGTCCAACAGATGCATTACTACACTTATCACAAGTTATGGATGATTATCTAAAGAGTGATGTCAAGATGGGATTAATTTTAGCAAATCAAAGTGGAAGAACCTTGAAAGTTGGTTCAACATTACGTGCAAGAATTACAGCTGTGTCATTAGGAAAAGCTGCTGCAATGGGTAAGATTGGCATTACTTGTAGACAACCATTCTTAGGCGCAGATGAATGGATTAAAGAAGAAATTAAAAAGGCTGGAGGTTCAAGTGAACCTGCAAAAGAAGAAAAAGTAGAGGCTAGTTAAAATGGCACGAGAAATGGCATGCAGAAAATGTAAACGGGTTACAACAGAAAAAGTTTGTCCAACTTGTAAATCATCAGACTTAACACCAGATTGGAATGGAGTTGTACTAGTAGTAAATCCAGAAGACTCAAAAATTGCAGATACATTAAACATAAAACAAAAAGGCAAATATGCAATTAAAGTAACATAGAAAAATTCTAAATCTTTAAAATCATAATAACATTAATCATAACATTGTCATTTAATCCAAAAAAGCAATTATCACAATTTCTTGCAGAAGATATAGGTAAAGGAGACATCACAAGTCAATTATTATCAAAAAAGAAAATTGTAGTAAAAATAATTTCAAGAGAAAATGCCATTGTTGCAGGCACAAAATATGCAAAAGAGATTTTCGCTATCAAAGGATGTAAAGCAAAAATCATAACTAAAGATGGAACAAAAATAAAACCTAATCAAGACATAATTGAAATTACAGGAAATGCAGATAAAATTTTGACATGTGAACGAACTGCATTAAATATACTCACAAGAATGAGCGGAATTGCAACACAGACAAATGAACTCGTAAGAAAAATTCCAAAGAAAACAAAATTGTATGCAACTAGAAAAACGGCACCAGGTTTAAGATATTTTGACAAAGAAGCTGTCAAGATAGGAGGAGGAGAAAGGCACAGATTAAGATTAGATGAAATGGTAATGATTAAAGACAATCACATAGCAGCAGAACAATCATTGTTATCATTAATTGATAAAACTAAAAAAAAATATAAAAAATTTGAAGTTGAAGTTGAAAACACGAATGATGCAGTGCTTGCTGCACAAAAAGGTGCAACCATTATCATGTTGGATAATTTTTCCCCAGTTCAAATTATTAAAACAATCAAAGTTTTAAAAAATAAAAAATTACGAAGTAATGTATTGTTAGAAGCATCAGGCGGAATCAATTCTAAAAATATTTCAAAATATGGTAAGACAGGAGTAGATATTATCTCAATAGGAAGTATAACAAATTCAGTTAAAGGAATAGACTTTAGTTTAGAAATCTAAGAACCTAGTTCGGAGAGCAAATTAATCATAGATTTATTTTTTGGTTCAATGTTTTGAATTTTCCTACAACAGTCCAAAGAAATGTGATTTTCTTGTAATTTTTGATGCGAATATGCCTTCAATAATAGAACTTCAACATCAGTATCACCAGTCTCCAGAGCCCTGTCAAAATAAGATATTGCAGTACGATACTTATTTTTCAGATAATAGATGCCTCCAATAGTAAATAGTGCATCATGATTGTAGGGTACTTTCTCCAAATAATCTAAACCTAATTTCAGTGCCTCAGGGTATTTTTGCTTTTTTACAAGTTTTTTAAATTTCTTAAATTGATCAATGTTTTTTTTAAATTCAATATCTTCAGGTGTTTTACTAAATAATCCAACCAAAATAATCACATGTTAACTAATTTCTAACATTCTATCAATGGCTAAACGAGCTTTATCAGCAATTTTTTTTGGAACAGTAATCACATTTCTTTCATTGATCAAGGCATCATACACTTTTTCAAGAGTAATCATTTTCATATATTCACATTCAGCCTTTTCTGAAGCTGGAATGAATGTTTTCTCAGGATTTTCTTTTTTCATCCTATACAGAATTCCAGTTTCAGTTGCGACAACAAAATTCTTTGAGTTAGATTTACTTACATGGTTTAGCATTCCTTCAGTTGAAAGAATTGATACTTTTTTATCATCATAACTTCCATCGGCAACATCATACATCATTGGTGTTGTACAACTACATTCAGGATGAATTACAAATTCTGCATCTTTCATGGATTGTAATTTTTTATTTACATCTTCAGGAGTGATACCAGCATGTACATGGCATTCACCTGCCCAAATGTGTATATTTTTCCTTCCAGTCATTTTTGCAACATAAGAACCTAGAAACATATCAGGTAAAAATAAAATTTCTTTATCTTCAGGAATTGCTTTTACAACATTTACAGCGTTTGATGAAGTACAACAATAATCAAGTTCAGATTTAATTTCAGCAGTAGTATTCACATAACCAACAGATATTGCATTGGGATGTTGTTTTTTCCAATTTCTTAACTCTTCAACTGTAATTGAATCAGATAATGAGCAACCAGCTTCTAAAGAAGGTAAGAGTACTCTTTTTTCAGGACTAATAATTGAAGCAGTTTCTGCCATAAAATGAACACCACAAAACAGTATTGTTTTTTGAGAAACAGTAGCAGCCAATCTAGACAAACCAAGAGAATCACCAGTAAAATCAGCAACATCCTGTACATCAGGGATTTCATAATTATGAGCTAAAATCACAACGTCTTTTTCTTTTTTTAATCTCATAATTTCATTTTTTAAAAATGAAGTATCTTGAACTTGCATGATTTACAAAAAATTGAATATGTGTAAATTTAAAGAATAGGAAGTAGTCTATAATGTTCTATAGAATCTCTAAAAGCGGCAAGTTTTGCCATTTATGTGCCAATTTGAATATCATCCGAACAATATTGTCTCAAAGTTTCAATTGCAGACAAAATAGCTAATCGACTAGTTTTTGGATTTTGTGGGTCTGGAGTATTTTCAATAGTAAAAGTCATTTTACCAGATTTGCCTACTGCCTCAATATGATGAGTATTCTTATCAGCGTCAGGATCAGCAATAATTTTGACAGATGTCTTATCACTACCAATTCCAGATAAAGAGACAAGTGCAGCTACATTGACATTTGCGGGGAATAATGAAACCGCATCACGTGCAGTTCCTTCAAAAATAACAGTTGAAGAGTTAATTGAATCTAAATTAATTTCAGAAGTTTCAAAAAATTTTGCTCCCTTTAATGAACGAGGGTGTTTTGTTGTAGTAATGGATACAGATTCCAATTCATCTTTAATTGATTTTAAACCATCTAATCCTGCAATTGCTCCAGATGGAAGATAAATTGTTTTTTTGAAATGATCACATGCGTCGTACAAAATATCATAAATGGATTCATCCAATAATGCACCCACACTCATAATCATAAAATCACGTTTATTTTGTAAAATGCTTAGTCCATCATCTCTTACCGCATTTTGAGAAGCAGCTTCAACAACAATATTTACAGAATGTGATGAAAGTAAATGAGAGTTTTCAACAATTTCAGGTTTATTTTTTAATTTTGAAACAAGTGCAGAGGATGCATCTTTAGAATCATCATAAACATGTGTTAAAATTCCAGGAATTTTACCAGAATCAATAGCTAGTGCAATTTGAGTACCCATCACACCACATCCCAATAAACCAATTTTTTTCATATGTTCACAATAGAAAAGTTCTCTTAATTAATGATAGTTCAAAAGTAAGCAAAGAATTATTTTTTATATGAAATGGATGGTTTTGATGGATCATCTTTGTCAAATTTCAACATAACCTAAAGATTTTATTCAAACATACCAAGTAATGTTGTGCTCAATACAGTTTACAAAGATGCCATAATCAATAGAGAAAAAATGCTATCCATTCTAAAGGGACCTAAATTTGAGCAAATTTTACAAAAGGCACGGACAAATTGGAATGATTTTACGCCTATTAAAGAAAATGTCAGTACTGCAGGTATCGATAGTAGTTTCAATAACACTAAATTTCAAGGAATTGAATTATGGGCAACCACAGCAGTTTCAGTAAAATCAGATGGAGATATTCTCGTAGATTTACATAATTCAGGATTAGGTTCAGACACTGATCTTTCAAGAATTGCAAGTAAAATGGAAATTGACGCTTGTGAAAAAACAGTTGATGAAGTTGATTTAGTTTTAATGGATGGTTCACTACATTCACAATTTATGACAAGACAATCTGCATTAGATGCACAGGTTGTTAGAACAATGAATAAAAAAAGAAATGTCATATTTATTGCAAAAACATCAAATACAAAAAAACAGTTTGAAAATTTAGGTTCACTAGCAGGAGATATTTTTTACTATAATCACATAACAAATGGTCCAGGTTTCAGTGAAATATTTGTAGAAAAAAATTATGGACCAGATAAAATAATTTCTTCAACATTTGTCAGATTAAGCGATTCAACACCAATTATCAAATTAGAATTTTTAGGAGGAAAACATGATAATGATGAAATAAAATCAATTATGAATAAACTGTTTAAAACAAGTATAGGTGGATATCCATATGCATTAAAACTAGCACACAATAACTGTAAAATATCAGATAAAGAACTTGGTAAAATGGTTAGTTTGTTAGGATTAAGTAATGAAATTGGTTCAAGAGAGGTCTTAGGTTGAGTTTAGGTTTTGTCGTAGGTGAATCAAAACCTACATCAGTTACAGCAATTACATCACGTTCATTATCAGTTGGGGAATATATCAAAATTAGTATTGATGAAGGAGAAATTTTAGGGTTGGTAGAAAGATCATCAGTATCAAGTGCAGCATTTACAGATGTAAGGAATTTTCATGAAGCTGAAGAGAGTACAGAGATTGCAGACATCAATAAGAGAGACAAAACATTCACAGCACATATAGGAATTTTAGGATTTTTAGAAAATTTACGTAAAGGACAGTCAATAATTCCTGCAATTCCACCAATTCCAGGCACAGAAATTACACAGCCAACAAATGAAGATTTAGAAGAAATTTTCAGTCCAAAAAAAGATGGATGGTTAAAAATTGGTAATTTATTGAGAAATGAAAAAATTGAAGCTAAAATCAATCTAGATAGAATCGTTTCAAGACATCTAGGAATTTTAGCTATGACGGGAATGGGTAAAAGTAACCTAGTTTCATTAATCACAAAAAAGATTTCAGAAGTAAAAGGGACTGTGATAATTTTTGATTACCATAACGATTACACAACACTAAACATTCCAAACGTAAATGTAATTGATGCAAAAATTAATCCAAGATTACTTGAAGCAGATCAGTTTTCAGAAGTTTTAGAAATTAGAGAAAATGCAGATGTACAACAACGAGTTTTAAGGATGTCATTCACACAAGAGGTAAAAGAAGCAGGAGAGTTTTGGAATAAATTAGAATATGAAGTAGATTTACTTGTAAATTCAGAAGACAAGAAATTAAAAGAAATCAGAACATCAGCATACAGAGTGCAAGACATCATAGAAGATGCACAAAGAAGATTTGATGATATTTTGGATCCAGAAATTGGAAATCCAATGGACTACATTAAAGAAGGATGTACAAACATCATTAACATTTCAGAATTATCAGAAAAACAAGCAAATGTAGCAATGGGATTTTATTTGCAGCAATTGTTAAAAGATAGAAAAAATGCAACTATAGCAAAACATGGAAAATCAAAAAAACAAAAAGATTACAAATTCTTTGAACCAGTTTTCATAATACTTGAAGAAGCACACGTATTCATTCCAAAAGATCATGATACTGCAGCAAAGTATTGGGCTGCAAAAATTGCTAGAGAAGGAAGGAAATTTGGAGTAGGTTTAGGAATAGTTTCTCAGAGACCACGTAGTGTAGATTTAAACATCCTCAGTCAAATGGGCTCATTTGCAATAATGAAAATCATTCAAGAAGATGATCAAAGACAGATAGCCTCAGCCACAGAGTCTACCAGTCGTGAATTGATATCACAATTGACGTCATTAAACGTAGGTGATGCAGTTCTTGTGGGTCAATGGACGAATTTACCATCAATGGTACATGTTGAAGAAGTCAAAGAAAAGAAAATGGGAGCAGATCAAAGTGCAACTAAAGCTTGGATAAAGGCAGATAAAATGAAAAATGTCGGTGGAGAATCATCCCAAGGATTAGTTCAAAAAGATTTGTTGTTAGACTGATGTTGTTTTCACATATTTCAGATACACATTTGGGTTTAGTTCAGTATGGTTCTAATGAAAGAGAACGAGATGTGTATGATGCTTTCAATCAAGCAATCGACATATCAATTAAAGATCAGGTAGATTTCGTAATATTTGCAGGGGATATTTTTGAGAATCCCAAACCAAATGGCAATGCAATATTACAAATGGCAAATGCATTAAAACGATTAAAAGAAAACGACATTGATTCATTTTTTATTTTAGGTGAACATGATGTATCCAACATTAAACATCAAAATCCAGTTCCATACATATATCATAATTTAGGATTTTCAAAATACATTGGTAATGGAAAACCAATAGAATACAAAGGAATCATGTTAGTTGGATTTGATAAAATTAGACCACCAGAAATGGCTCAAAATGAAGAAAGGTTTTTGGATGTAGATAAAAGTGTTGAAAAATTTTCTGGACACAAAATATTGGTATTACATCAGGGGGTTACAGAATTTAACAAATTTGCAGGAGAATTACAATCAACAGATTTACCAAAAAATTTCACATATTATGCAATGGGGCATTTACATGATAAAGATGTGAAACAATTCAATCATCTAAAAGGTCCAATTGCATATCCAGGATCAATTGAATTAACAACCAGTGAAGGAATTAAGGATATCAAAAAAGGATTTTTTGAAGTAGATATTTCTGGAAATGAGGCAATTCCAAAATGGATAGAATTGGATACTAGGCCACAATTTTCATTTAAAGTAGAGTATAAAGAATTAACAAAAGCAATTGATGAAATTACTGAAAAAATCAGCAGTCTAGCAAAAAAACCAGTTATTGAAGTAAAAATTCAAGGGGAAGATATAGAAATAGATCATATACAGGCACAAATTGCAAGATTAAGTTCATCAACAATCAGATGTTTTTGGAAGATTGAAACCAAGCAAATATCAAATTCATCAGTATTTTTAGATAGACCAAATGAAATTGAGGATGAAATACTCAAACTGTCAATAAAGGCATTAGATTCAGAGCAAGATGCAAATTTTGCAATAAATGAACTTTTACCAAAATTATCAAAAGAACAAACAGAGCAGGGATTAGAAATAATTTTAGAAAATTATGAAAAATTCAAAAAGGAAAAAAACCATGATTAAATCAATTGAACTTGTAGATTTTTTATCACATTCAGATACAAAATTAGAATTTAAAGATGGAGTAACAATTTTTGTAGGAGATAATGGTGCAGGAAAATCAAGTGTTATTGATGCAATCACATATGCATTATTTGGTGAACATACAAGAAAAAATCCTAAATCATTAATCAGGAGAGGGACAAATCAAGGTTATGCAAAAATAGAATTCTCAATAAGAGATAAACAATACGAGGCATTTAGAAAAATTAAAAATATAAGTAGTAACTATCTTGAAGCAAAATTTTTTGAAACAACAGACAACAATAGAATAGATATTGCATCAGGTGAAAGGAAACAATATAATGAATCAATGAAAGAAGAAGTAGAAAAAATTATTGGGATGGATTATAAAAAATTGCAAATAGCATCAATTGTACAACAAGGTGAACTAAACGCAATTATTGATTCAAGAACGGCAGATAGACAAGAATTACTTAACAGTATAATTGGAATAGATAAATTAAACATTGCATCAAAATACATGCTAGAAAATATTAAAAAATTTCGTGAAAAAATTAGAACAGATTTAGGATTTAATGATGATGATATCGAAAATTTAACAAGAAAATTTGAAAATTATCAACAAGACATAAAGGAAACACAGCCTAAAAAAAATCAATTAGAATTAAAACAAATACAAATACAAGAAAAAGTAACAGGATTACAAAATAAGTTAGAAATTGAAACTCCAAAAATTGATAAAATTAATCAATTAGAATTAAGAAAAAATGAACTTATAACGTATGTAAAAGAAAAAGAGAGAGTAATTCAACAGCAGATTAGTGAAAATGAGCGTAAAATACGTGATTGTGAAGGTTGCTTTGAAGAAATTAAAGATAATACAGGTTTTGAGGTAAAAATCCAAAAAGTGGAAGAAGCAGTTGAAGAGACATTAAAGAAAATTCAAGAGATATCAAATCAAATATCATCCCTAAAAGAAAAGCAAATTCTTGCATCAAAATTACAATTAAAAGATAACAAATGTCCAGTATGTGATTCAGTTGTTGAAAAATTAAATCCATTTTTCCAAGAAGAGCACATCAAAGATGAAATTATTAAACTACAACAAAACATCAAATTAAAAGAAAAAGAACGTGATATGTATACTCAAAAAAGAAAAGAATTTCTAGAAAAAGTACAAAAGACAAAAAATGCAGAAGCAACACTTAGAGCACATTCAATAAACACTAAAGAAGAATTAATAAAAATTCAAAAAGAAACAGAAACTCAAAAAGAAAAATTGTCATTAACAAATAATGATGATTTAAAACAAATATCACAAATAGATAATCAAGCAAAATTAATTTTTGAAAATATTTTAAAATTAGAATTAGAAACAAAAGGGTTTAGAGAAGAAGAATTTTTGAATCTTAAAAAAATAATTATGGAAGAACAATCAGAACTGTCTCAAATTAATCAAGAAATGGGAAGAATGTTAGAGAAAATAGATTTGGCTAAAAAAGAAGTCGATGAAATTAAAAAAATAATTTCAGAATTAAAAAAAGTAAGAGGATATATTTTAAAATTAAAAAAAATTGAAGAAAATATTTTTAATAAAAAAGGCTCAGTTGCCATAAGTTTAAGATCATGGGCATTAAACTCAATTTCTCTTAAAGCTTCAGAATATTTATCATCTCTAAATACAAAAATTCAAAGAATAACATTATCAGAAAAAGACATTACGTGTTATTCAAACACAGAGGTTTTAGATATAAAATCACTTAGTGGCGGTGAATCAGTAAGCATAGCATTAGCTTTAAGATTAGGAATGGCTAGTTTGCTAGGCTCATCAAATCTGAATTTGATGATACTAGATGAACCTACAACACATCTAGATACGGAAAGGAAAAAATTATTGGTAGGAATATTATCACAGTTATCAGAAATTTCAAATTCACAAACACCAATGCAATTTTTAATCATTACTCATGATGAGGAGATATTTGAGGATTCAAATGTTAAACAAATTTACAAGTTTGAATCTAGTGGAGAAGGTACCAAAGTTACTGCACTTCGTTAGATAATTTTACTTGCTCCAACATAAATTTCAAAAATTCAGATAAGGGTTTCTTACCATTATGTTTTAAATTCCATTCTTTTACAAGTTGATCATAAAACTTCCATTCAGATTCATCTTTTTGTAAATGAGGTACCATCATTTCTTTAAACCCATTAAGATCCCAATCAGTAGGACACATGATATCACTCATTTGAGATAACTTCCCATTTTTCATTTCAAATGGATATGATTTACACACACCTGGTTTGAAATCATTAACGGTACATCTAAAAACTTCGTCATTTTCCTCAAGAAATTCACATGCATTGTTTTTTTGTTTTAAAGCAAGATCCACTAAACCCTCTTCAACTTTTATTCCCAATGAATAGTCTTTTGCACCAATTAATTCTAAAAAAGTTTCAGGTTTACAATTCAAACCATTTGAAAGTCGATAAACATCATGAGCATTTACAAAAATAGTATATTCTTTACAGCAATCAGTATGACAATCAATACAAGGAAACTTTGGAGTTTTTAGATTAACAGACGACATGAATTACAAAATGAATTTTAGATTTAATGTAAAGAGTTATTCTACAATAATTGTTCCTTGCATCCAAGTATGTAGTAGACAGTAGTAAGGTACTTCTCCTGTACTTTCTGGAATCCATTCAAAAGTGTCATCTGCACTCATGATTCCAGTATCAAATGTTCCACTTGGAGAAGGAGTAAATCCATCAACTGTGCCTGCAGTAAAAGAATGCATTGCCGCAGTGGAATCAGAATTTATCATGGTTACTACATCACCAACACTTACTGTAACAATACTAGGAGTGTAGCAATCTAATGATGCTTGACAATCCATACTCATTCCAGAATTATCTGCAGTTCTAATTTCAGTACTAGTTGCAGTTTGTGCTGCAACTACTGGAGTTAAAGTAAATGCAGTTTCAACTCCTTTAGGACCAAAAATATCATCTCCATGACCTAAACCTTGTACAACAACTTTAATGTCAACAGTTGAATCATCTAATGTACTACTTTCATGAACAGGATATTTTCCAGGGTGACGATGTGCTGCAGAATCTGAAAGAATTGAATCAGAATTTTGAGTTACAAAGACATCATAGTTTACATGATCAACAATATTTCCATCATCATCCATAAATTCAACTTCAAATACTAGTGAACCACCAACGTTACTTGTACTAGTTAACAAACTAGGATTAACTGAAAGTTTTGTTAGTTCTTCTTCAATTTGAGCAATATTATTTTCAGGAGTTATAATTTCACGAGATTGAGGTGTTTCATTTGGATCAGCAACAATTAGAGACAAAGATATTGCGATTAAAACTCCAACAACTGCAATAACACCATATGTAAGATTCATCTCATCCACCTGTTAATTTAGCAAATTTTTCATTCTTACTTAAAGTTTCCATAAATTCAATATTGGATAGTGCAACGACAGCAGATTCTACTACAGGCTCATCAGGATCGTTTAGTGCTTTTTGTAAAGCCTCTTTTGCATCTTTATTCCCTACCACTCCCAAAGCTATTGCCGCTTCGTGACGTACAAACATGCTTGGATCGTTTAGAGTTGAATCGATAAGTGGTGGGATAGCAGCAGAAAAAGACATCTGACCTAATGAGAAAGCTGCTTCGTGACGAACCAATTCATTATCATCATTTTTTAAAACTTTAGCAATATGTTGGATTTTATCCTCTCCACCAAAATCTACTAAAATGCAAGTAGCTCTTGTTCTAACAACATAATCAGAATGATCTAAAAGGGAAACAAAGTATTCAGTATCATTATTTTCATATTTTGATTCCATTTCTGCAAAAAGGGCTAATCTTTCATCAGTTACTGCTTGCAATTTACTTGAAAATTTTCGCTGTTCTATATTAGCGTACTTAAAAAGAAAAAGGGGGTATGTATTTAACGTAAAAAATAGGGATAAAGATATGACTGTAAAAATAGGTGAAAAAGCACCAAATTTCGGAGTTTCAGAATGGGTACAAGGAGCTCCAACAAATTTTGATCAGGAAAAAGATCACATTGTGTTACTAGAAGTATTTCAAGTAAATTGTCCGGGATGTTTTATGCATGCAATTCCAGAAGCAATTAGCATTTATGAAAAATATAAAGATGAAGGAGTAAGAGTTTTGGGTCTTGCAACTGCATTTGAAGATTTTGATAAAAATACTTTAGATAACTTGAAAATGTTGGCAGATACTGGAGAAGTAGTTGGTGAAACAAAAAGTGCATTATCACAATATGGTCAACTACAAGAGGGAAACAAATTATCATTTAAAATTCCATTTCCACTAGGAATGGACAATTTAACAAAAAGTTCTGGAGAAATTAGTCAGGAAAAAATATTAGAATTTATCTATCCACAAATTCCAAACTTTGATTCACAACCAGAAGACTATAGAAATCAAATAATTCAGAGAGTCAAAGACCACATGAAGTCTAAAGAATATTCTGCTGAAACATTTGAAAATTTTTCACTTCAAGGTACTCCATCAGTCATTTTAGTAGACAGAAAAGGAATTCTAAGAGATGTGTCATTTGGTCAGACAGGACATATTGATGGAATGATTCAACAGATTCTCAGCGAAGATTAAATTTTTATTTTTTAACAAACTTTATTGCAATAACCACAACTATTGCAACTACAATTCCACCCACAATCAGCCAAATTAAATTATCATCAGATGGTGTTGTGTCAAATTTTCCATCAGGAGACAAAAAATCATCAGTAGATGTTTCAGAAGAATCATTTTCAAGTGGAGTAACATCATCTAAACCAATCAAATATTCAGTACCACTAATTGAAATCACATTAGAACCAGTTCCAGAAAACTCCATAGTAATGAAATGAACTCTTTCACTGGATTGAATTTTTGGAAAAAATTCTTGCTCGTTTAGATAAAACGTTAAATCACCATTTAGTAAAGTAGCAGGAATAACTAATTCACCCAAATTATTTTTGAGTCCACTATCAAGGTAAAGTGTAAGTTGTTTACTATTTTTATCAAAACTATAATCAACTAAATCAAAATTTGAAGTCAACACAACTTCAAAATCATGACCAGAAGTTTGAATGTCAATTCGATTAATTAATCCAGTTGCATCAGATAACAATTGTCCATAAGCAGGGGTTATTACAAAAAGTAATACTATTGAAAATATGATTAATGATTTCAATCTATGCAGATTGTGGAACTCTTCTGTTTAATTCCTTATCTTGTGCAATTCTTGGATGTGATGGATCAGCAAGAATTACTTCAAACCAATAATGCTTTCCATCTTTATAGATAAAGTATGAACCTAAAAGTTTCATGTTAGGATAACGTTCAAGAACTCTTCTTTCAGCAACAGTTTTCATATTATCATCAGCTTTAATTCGAGTTACACCAAGATGTTTTGGTCTTCTACCACCAGTTGGTCTTTGTTTTCTCATACCACCAGTACCAACTCTCATTCTTACAACAACAATACCTTGTTTTGCCTTGTAACCTAATCTTCTTGCTCTCTCTAAACGACTTGGTTTATCAATTCTAGTGATAGCATTTTGTTTACGCCATCCAATTACACGAGAACGAAGTTCAGGTGCATTTTCTTTCCAAAGTCGGATCCATGTTTTATCTTGATGACTAGGCATACAAGAAATGATAAAAATCCCCTATAATAACTGATTTCAGAAAATTAAGAAAAACTGGAATTTTTTACAGATTTAAGCATAAATTTCAGAATATACAAAATGATTGAATTCAATCTAAGCAACGCTAATGAATTAAAATGTCTTTGAGTGATGGATTAAGATCAACTCAAAGATATGCTTCCGCAGAAAACGCTATGACTACTATTGTTCAGAGTGATTAAAAAAGATTACCAAGTATAAATTTCAGATATTTATTGGTCAAAAGTAATTCTAAATCCATGGTATCTATGAAAATCATATTTTTTGTTGTATTAATTGGAAGTACAGGTAGTATTTCATCATCAGTATTTGCAGAACCACAAATGACAGCTACAATTGAAAAATCAACTTACACATATTGTGAAAAATTAGCATATACAATTGTAGTATCTGAAATTACAGGAGAATATGCAATAATCCACATCAGAGATGAAGCAGATAAAAAAAGTAGTGCAATTCCCATTCCAATAGAAGAATTATCAAATCCAATTCCATCGGCATATCCATTTCAAAAAGACATTTTTCCATCAGGAAAATATTTCATAGATATTGAATATTCAGGAGCAACAACAACTTTAGAATTTGATATAATTGATTCAGATAACTTATGTATTTCAGATGCTATGAAACCAGTAATAATTAGATGGATAAATGGAGAATTTACAGATGGAATGTTACTCAGTGGATTTCAAAATCTTGTTGATAAAAAACTAATAGAAATACCATTTGAGATTACTGAAAAAAATATTAATAAAATAAAAATTCCTCAATGGGTCAAAAGCATAGGTAACGGATGGGTAATGGGGATGATTTCAGATCAAATGTTTACTAAAAATTTACAATATTTAATTGATGAAAAAATTATTTTAATTGTAGATATAGAACGAACAAACTAAGATAGATTTTTAATTATTGAAATTTTAGTAATTATTTTCAAGTAGAATATTCATTATTAGGAGCATAACAAATTATGAAAAATTAAGGATGGAACTGAAACTAATCTTTCTTTTTGTGTCCTTTAGCAATTAAAGCTAAAATAATTCCAACAACTCCAGCAATTCCAAAAGCAATTGCAAAACTGGTTATCATTTCTTTATTAGATGAAGGAGGTATAGAATTTGTAGTAGAGTCA
>Ga0207992_1000215_pt1 | contig 31177 bp, 23 predicted proteins | sample ETN02SmetaG_FD_185788 | JGI IMG/M metagenome (GOLD analysis project Ga0207992, IMG submission 185788) | Marine microbial and viral communities from oxygen minimum zone, Eastern Pacific Ocean - ETNP2014F10-02SV255 (SPAdes) (version 2) | ecosystem: Environmental > Aquatic > Marine > Oceanic ...
ATTTTGGATACAAAAACGGTTGCTAAATTAAAAGAAATTTGTAAAGAAAAAGAGTTGCCGGTTTCTGGTAAAAAGAATGATTTAATCAACAGATTATATGTGAAAATGATGGAAGAAAAAGAAATTCAAGACCGTATTGAGGAATATGAACACAAAACTGTAGCACAATTAAAAGAAATGTTAAGAGAGTTAAATGTTCCAGTTTCAGGTACAAAGCCAGAATTAATTAGTAAACTAATGGTTGCAGAAGATGAATTAAAAGTGGAAAAAGAATCTAAGAAGAATTCAGAAGAGGCAACTGGTGAAAAATCAGAAGATGCATCAAAAAATGAGGATTTATTCTCTGATGATAAAGATGAAGATTTATTTTAAGCAAACCATTTTATCGCAAGTCTTGAAAAGAGCGCTCTAATCGTAATGTTGTTCTGGGACAGTAGCTTAGCCTGGGAGAGCGCCGCACTGAAGATGCGGAGGTCGCTGGTTCAAGTCCGGCCTGTCCCACTCTCTTAAATTCAATTTACATCATTAAAAACGTCATTTTCGAAATTATATACTCTATTAATTCCTTTTTTTGCATTCCCTCTACCAATGATAGTTTGAAATGTAAATTAAATGAACGCTAACCATGGGCAGACTACCCATCTTTCTAGCAATCTCTTTGTTATTGCAAGTTTTAGTAATGCCAATCCCCTTTGCTGGTGTCGCATCTGCTGATGTTTTAACCGAATTTGGCATGAGTGGAAATCCAACTTCCGTTAGCCTTAATTTTGGAGGCCCTGGTTATGATGTATCTACCAATATTACTCTTAGCCACACATCTACAGTTAGTGACGCTAATATTGATGTAAGAGGTTTGGTAAATTCTACCGGCATTAGTCCATCCACTATTGGAGTTGATGTGGGAGATGATGGCGACCTTGAATGGGGCTTTGGCGGAGTAGGTAATGGATCATTCGGCCATGTAAATGAACTCTCTAATGGTTGGAAGGGAGTGGGGGTGAATCTTTCAACAGGCCATAATGACTCTTACTCAATTCGTTTACCAATTGATGCAACAATAACCTCAGCTACATTCAACATAGCTTCATTAAGCGAATTAACGCTTTCAGGGGCAGATGTACGAGATTCATATATTCATCAACCAAACCCAGCTTGGGGTAATGCCACATACAAAGATTGTAATTATGGAATATCGCCTGTAACCATTGCTGGTAAAACACAATGGTCAAATTGGCATATTTATCGAAGTTTATATTGGTTTGATCTTTCTACATTGCCTGGAACAACCGTACTTTCTTCCGAACTCCAACTTTATGTTGAAAATGTTGTAACTAATGCTAATACAGGTCAACCAGTCACCTCACAACATACTTACACTTTACATCCATTACTCAAAGAATGGGAGGAAGGATTAGAAAATAATGTACCAGTACAACAAGGCCCAGGAGTAACCTGGAAAAATGCAATTGACAACATTACAGGTGGAGATTATAATTGGGCTATAGAAGGAGCAGGGTCTACAACATTGGATCGTGCTTCGGCAATAGATAGCTTTACAGGGTCCCCTGCTAATATGGAAGGATCATGGATCACATTCAACTCAACGGGATTATTGGACATGACTCAACAATGGGTTAATGGGAGTGACAATTATGGGTTAATACTTCTTGGTGATGAGAATACAAACAAACCAGAAGGATCCATGGTTCAAATTACTGCTAAACAAAATTCTACACATGGACCAAGGCTCGTAGTCGTATTTGCAGGTGAAGATGATGTTAGTGCAGGTGTTGATGTTAATGGAGATGGCATAGAAGAATGGAGCCATGCAGGAAATCTTAGTAGTGGTTCTTCAATACCTGATTTTTCATCCATACTTAATTCATATCTTGCATCCGCAACACCTACATTTACAGATGATTATGGCAATGTCTTTGTTGATGTTCCATTAAACATAAGCGGAAATGCTACATTGGTGCTTGATAATATAGATGTACATTATGATTGGACACCAAGTATAGGTAATTCCCCTCAGGGCTCTTTGGAAGATGAATTTAACGATCACATCACCAATCTTATTCCCGACGCTAGTGGAAATATCAGTATTCCACTCAATATAACTAGTGGAAGTGCAGGGATTGTAGAATTATCTAATTTACAGATTAATACGGGTGAACGTCTGCCCTCAATCGGATCGATTATTTTACCTTCTGAAGCTATTGTACCTGATGGAAAAGAATTCCTTATAGGTACCGAAGTTACTTCTTATCAAGGAGTGGATAATTTATCTTGGGTAACTATTACTCCCCAACTTACCAATATTAGTATGCGTCCTGTATTTCATTATTCTTTTCAATCATCAATTACTTCAGTTACTGATTCAGAAGGATTAATTAGGAATGCTTCAGGTTCCGTACAGGTATTAAACAACGATACTGCATTAGTAGAGTGGTCTTTTAGTGTAAGTTGGAATTGGGAGCCAGAGCAAGAGGTAAATTGGTTAGTCGAAGTAAGTACGGTAGAGTCACTATCTTCAACACGTATTTCAACTCAAACAACTACACATGAACGACAGTTGGAAATAATTTCTTTCAAAATATTTGATGAAACCTCTCCGACAGATAATTCTCCGGAAATACAGGACCAAGAATGGGTTGCAGGAGGAGATGTTTTGAGGTGTACGGGTGAAGTGCACTTTCTTAATTCAAATAGAAATCCATTACCTGGTGAAGTGATAATCGAGCTCATTAATGCTAGTGGTAATGGCACAGTAGATGTTAATGGGTTCTTCGATATAACCACAGAAGCACCATCACAAAGTTTTCCAAACGGGTTTACAATAGGTGCCCGAATTTTAGGGTTATATGATGCAACTCCCTTCGAAAGTGCACAACTTACTATGCTTATCGATAGTACATCACCAGGTATTCAGGTGAATTCTCCACTTGATGAACGCGTACAACCATACCATCAAAATTTATTCAATGTATCCATTGCAGATAGTATCGGTATGCCTGATATATTTTCTTTTTATTGGTGGGTAGAAGGTATGCATGACAATGGCGATGGGGTTCCTCAACCAGATGAATATGCATCTAAAGATCTTATGCGCCAACAAAATAGTGAATTTTTCCACGCAACATTTGATGACACCTCTAATGAACAAGGTCAACAAGTCTCTTTGTATATTGAGGGTACTGATAATGTTGGGAATTCCATTGAGGGTGGGGGTCCCGGTTTTAACAACGATTTAATTCATTTCAGCAGCCTTGTTCCAACTCCTACAATATTTAGTAATGCTACAAGGGAATTTTCAGGTGGCAATATTCTCGTTCCCACAGATCCAGGATGGTTAAATTTTAGTTTATATGATGTGAATGGAATTGAAGATATTGAAGAAATCATAATCGATTTAGGGCAAGGAACATTACTTAATTGGAATATTGATGATGGAAATATAGTTTCGAATGATGTTGAATTTAGTAGTGATTATTTTAACATCGATGGTGAAGATGGAAATATAGTTTTGAGTGTATCACTAGTAGCTACACCTTGGTTTAATCCCACTACAATGGGAGGTAATATTCTCATTAGTGTAGCAGATTCTTCAGGTTTGCAAACCTTTTCAACCGAATTAGATTGGAATTTCGATGCAGATATTCATATTGTAGATTTCACAGCTCTTAATGTCATTAATGACAAAAATTTACAAGATAATTCCTGGGTAATGTTAGGTGCAAATGTAGAGTTTAGTGGCAGTATAAGTTATGCTTCTGCTATGGTTGCACCTCCTGAATATTGTTATGATTTGGAATTTGAAGTGCCATTGGGGAATCCTCTGCCCATTTCACTAGAAAACAACATTTTTAATGATGAAATAGAAATACAAAATAATGGAATTCATAAAGTTAATTTGATTGCGAATTGTGGATCAAGTCAAGTAAAGTCGTCCGATAATTCTTTACATCTGAGAGTAGATTCTGTTGCTCCTTTATTAGTGAGTAATCAACCATTTTTAGTGTCTGCAAATTCTACAAATATAATGTTACAGCTTGATATTAGTGAATCCGATTCAGGCCTACAAGATGGTGATTTCATTGTCGATTGTGCAATTCGTCGCGGTTTAAGCATGATAGGGGAAGAATTCTCATCATTAGCTGAATTACAATTAAGTGGTGATGTTTCACGGTATATTGTAGAGTTAGATTACCCTTCACCCAAACATGGAGATGTTCTTGAATGTTGGTTTACCTTATCAGATAATGCCGGGAATAGTTTTTCTGGAAAAGGCTCAAGTTATACTTGGCCCCTTCAATTACCTGTAATTGAGCAACGTTCTGATCTTTCAGTTCATAATTTTGAAATTTATCCCTCACCTCCTATGGGGGGAGATCTATCACAAATCAACATCACTATTTCCAATCTTGGAGAGTTTACTGATGAACAATTTACAGTTTCAATTTGGATACTTGACGAAGAAGTAGGAAATGATTCAATAAGATTTTTAGAAGGAGAATCACGCGCAGAAACAAGTTTTTCGTGGCAAGCAGATTGGTTAGGTGAACTTGAAATAATTGTTATTCTTGATCCTGAGCAAGAGATTAATGAACAAAATGAAAATAATAGTTGGAGTTTTACAATTGATGTACAAATGAAGGAAAAACCAAGTATATTTTCTTCAGATAACTTTCTTATGATCACTTCAATAGGTGGAGTGTTATTTGCTGTCATTTGTCTACTTTTATTGTTAAGATATCTTATGGATGAAGAAGAAGAGTATGAAGAATGGGATGAAGATGAGGAGGATGAGAGTTCCTTAACCGTGGTTCGTAAATGGAAAGATGAAGAAGGCCAAGATTGGCGAGAGTTTTCTGATGGAAATTATGAATGGTGGGAAGAATCAAGTCATAGTTGGAAACCTTGGGATAAATGATGTTTTTTGATAATTCAAGAACTTCTACAATGTTAAATTTCTTTAAATAAATCTAATTGGAATTGATGTAATTTAGAAATTCCATTTTTTGACATATCAATTAGTCTACTCAATTGTTCTCCTGAAAATGTTGACTCTTCTCCAGTTCCTTGAATTTCGACAAATTGCCCATTACTAGTCATAATAACATTCATATCTACGTCAGCATTACTATCTAAAATGTAATCTAAATCTAAATATACATCATCACCAATTAATCCTACACTAATCGCTGCAACGTCATGTGGCATCACATTTTTCTCATGTGTTTTCATTTCTTCATCAGTTAATTTATAATCTTCTATTTCTGAATTTAAACGAGTTTCTAAAGGCAAACAATCTCCACTTTCAATTAATCTACGTATTGCTAATCTTAAAGCAATTGATGCTGCTGTAATTGAAGCACACCTTGTACCTCCATCTGCATTCAAAATATCACAATCAACTGTAAGAGACAATGGACCTAATTCATCAAGATTAACAACCCCTCTAAGTGATCTAGCAATCAATCTTTCAATTTCCATAGTCCTACCTTTTGCTCCTTGTCTTTCTCTTCTAAATCTTGAATCTGTTGAACCTGGCATCAAAGAATATTCTGCATTAACCCAACCTCTGGTTGCATCTCTAGGAAACCATCTTGGTAGGCTAGGTGCTTTAGTTGCACAAGCAAGTACAACAGTATTTCCTTGACGGTATAATACAGATGCTAATGCATTATTTGTAAAATCTAATTCGACTTCAGGTGTTCTCATTTCTGACTTGTCTCTATTACTATCTAACGGAGTATCCTTTAGTTTGGCCATGCATATCGGTCTTGGGTTTACTTCTCAACCTTTTCGATGCAAGATATAACCTAAAAACATAACAACTCCCACCATCATTAACATTCCACTGTGTGTTTTTGTTTCTTCAGATTCATATAAACTGACAGTTCTATCTATTTCAATATCAAACCACTCTTGAGTTTTTCCACTCGGCCATTTAACTACAATTGAATCTATTTTTGTAGCATCACCTAATCCAAAATGTATTCTTTGGTCACTACATCCAAATGAACCAGAACAACCAAACTTTTGTTGGACTTGAAATTTATTTTGATCTGTCCATAAAGTTATGTTAGCACCAATTCCCTGCTTATTTGATTCTGAACCAACTAAATCAAAAGAAACCCAATGTCTGTTATCCAATTCATCTGCCAAATTTTCAAATAACCTTATTGGTTGATTAGAATTTCCTAGAAGTAAATCTAAATCACCATCATTATCAAAATCTGCCACTGCTGCACCTTGTGTCTTTTCCTCTGCATTGGTATATAATCCGACATCTTGAAGAACATCAATTAAATCACCATCATCATCTGACCAATCTCCAACATTAAGATATAAAATATTATCAGTTGTAGGGGTATAACCATTAATTGCTCCTGATGAAAGAAATAAATCAACATCAGCATCGTTATCGTAATCAAACCATTCACAAACCCAAGTAGTTTGTACTGCTCCTGCGGCAAAAAATCCTGATTCTTCTCCTTTTACGGTATTAACAACTTGTTTATATGAATCTCCGTTTTTATTCCAAATGTATTCCGGTCCGAAATTAGATTGACATAAATCTAAATCACCATCTCCATCATAATCTCCTGCATCAATACCCATTCCTGTTCCTGGCAAGTACATTCCTGCTTCTTCTGTGTAAACCTTAAACGTACCATCTCCCTCATTTATGTAAAGGGAAGAAATTCCAAAATCATTTGCAATAAATACATCTGGATAATTATCTCCATTGTGATCAAACCATAATGCTGCCCAGCTCATTCCTGTACCTAAAGGTGAATCATGCAGTATTTGTGCGCCTGATGATAATCCTGCTCCTATGTCTGCTCTACCTAATTCAGAACGGTAAAATGTCCCAGGCTCTGGCTCTAAACCTACAACAAGTCCACCATATATTTCAGCATCCCTTGTAACATCACTAAATGTGCCATCTCCATTATTTCGATAAAGAACATTAGATTCAGAATAAGCAGTATTGAGTTCATCAACATATATTCCCCAATTCAGAGAATACAAATCAAGATGTCCATCTAAATCATAATCAACCCATTGTGAAACTGTACTATGTCCTGCATTTCCAACATTCGCAAATTCTGTTACATCGACAAAAGTGCCATCTCCATTATTCTGAAATAATTTGTTTGCTCTTCCAACATCCCATCTTTCTCCTTCTGTAGCATTCTCATTTCCTTCAATCCTATCAATATATTCTTGAGGAACTGAAGTGCCATGTCCGGCAAAACCTGTTCCAAATTCATTAATGTAAATATCTAAATCGCCATCATTATCATAATCACCCCAAATACCTGATTGTGATTGGCTCTCATATGATAATCCTGATTTTTCAGTCACATCGCTAAATGTACCGTCTCCATTATTATGCATTAAATATGGTTTAGCACTAGAATTTAAATCAGCAGGATCATAATTTGGGGTGATAAAAATATCAATCCAGCCGTCATTATCATAATCACCCCAAGAGATCCCTGGAGTAAACGAACCAGTGCCAGTAACATCTTGTTCCCAATTTTCAATATTTGTCCCTAATCCTGATATTTCTGAAATATCTCTAAATTGCACCAAAGGTAATTCCTCTTCGTCAAGATCTGGTTGGACATAATCTGAAGAATAGATATTTCCTTCCGATTGAACACTAGTACCTGCTAATGACATCATAATGACAACTAAACTTACAACAATAAGGTGCCTTAGTTCCATTGATTTTAATGTCATCTTAATGTTAGCCAAGATGACACATTATAATAATCAATCTCGGATATAATCTTGTTAAAACGTGTACAAAAGGTTAACATTACTAACATACGGGGTAATTTTTGGGGGCATTCTATTTATGGGTGACAGGGTTATTCAAGCGGTTGAGGCATTTGCGAATGGTCTCCCTGTATGCGTTTTTGATTCTGAATTTCGTGAAGGGGAGACAGACCTATTATTTTCAGGTGCAAAAATCACTGAAGAAAATATTCGGCAACTTCGAAAAGAATGCGGTGGTTTACTATTTTTAGCAGTGGGTTCAGAAATCGGTGAGATGTTTGGACTACCTTATTTACAAGATTTATATGATGAATCAATCTTAAATGAAAAATATCCCTTATTACAAAAATTGAGTACAAATGATTTGCAATACGATACAAAATCTGCATTTACACTTTCAATAAATCATAGAAATACATACACAGGTATTACCGATACTGATCGTTGCCTAACTACACGAAGATTTGCTGAATTAAGTAATGAATTATTAAAAGAAAAATATGAATTTGAATCAGCAATAAAAAAATTAGGAGAGGAATTTAGAACTCCAGGACACATCCCTGTATGTTTAGAACAAAAAGGAGGGCTTAATACAAGAGAAGGACATACTGAACTTGCTGTAGCACTAGCACGTTTAGCAAATGAACCCCCTGTAGTGATTGGTGCAGAAATGCTTCAACCAGACGGGAGTGCTGCACTAAGTGTAGATGATGCTAAAATATGGGCTGAGGAAAGAGGCATTTTGTTTTTAACAGGTGATGAAATTAAAAAAATGATAAGGGGTGATTGATTGAAACGAATATTAGCAGTTGGTGTCTTTGATCTTTTACATGCTGGACATTTACATTATCTTGAACAAGCAAAATCGCTTGGTGATGAACTAGTAGTCATTGTTGCTCATGATGATACTGTAAGACAAAGAAAACACGAACCAATTACATTACAAGATATGCGGAAAAGGATGGTTGAGGGCCTAAAACCAGTAGATAAAGTCTATGTTGGTAATCCTCCTGGTGTCTCAATGTTTGATATATTAGTAGATGTTAAACCTGATATTATTGCTTTAGGATATGACCAAGAGCATGCAGAAGAATGGATTAGAAAGGAATTAGATGCACGTAATCTTTCACATATAGATGTGAAGAGAGTTGATGGATTAGAAGGAGATCTTGATGGTACAAGAAAAATTGTTGGAAAAATTATCGACTTATGGAATGCTGTAAAAAAAGATGAGTGATATGTTTTCTGGAATAGTCACCGGCCTTGGAATTATTGAATTTATTGAAGATAAAAAGAATTTCAGACAATTAAGAGTAAGATTACCTCAAGGTACAAATGAAAAATTAGCTCAAGGTGCCAGTATCTCTTTAGATGGGGTTTGTCTTACTGTTGTCGAATTTAGTGAACATACCGCTACTTTTGATATAATTGATGAAACATTAAACAGAACTACATTATCAAAAGTGGAAGTTGGAGACATGATTAATATTGAAAGATCACTAAAATTTGGTGATGAAATAGGAGGACATCAAGTTTCTGGACATATCGACCATATGGCTGAAATAATGAATATAGATACTCCTGAAAATAATCATCTTGTTAAAGTAAAAGTTCCATCAAATTATATGCCCTACATTATAGAAAAAGGTTACATTGCATTAGATGGTTGTAGTCTTACAATTGCTGAAGTGTTTAATGATGGGTTCAATGTATGTTTGATTCCTGAAACATTACGTAGAACAACCTTTGGATTCAAAAAGGAAGGTGACTTCGTGAACTTCGAGATAGAGGCCAACACCAAGGCAATAGTAGATTCAATCAATAGAAAGAAAGGTGATTAAAATGAAAATTAATATTATTTGTACATCATACCATAAACCACAAATTGAAAAAATGTTAGAAATTGCTAAAAAAACTGCTACTGAAGAAAACCTTACTGTAGAAAATATATATTGGTTACCTGGAGTTTTAGAAATTCCATATGGAATTAGAAAAATTATCACAGATAGTGGAGATCAAATAGGTGGTTTTGTAATATTAGGAGTCATTGAAAAGGGTAAAACTAAACATGGTAAAGTAATAGGTCAAGCAGTTATTAAAGACTTAATTAAATTTCAAACTGGATCTAACGGAATTCCAGTAGGCATTGGAATCATAGGCCCAGGTGCATCTCCAGAACAAATTGAAGAAAGATTAGAAATGCATGCAGAAAATGCTGTTTTAGCAGTTTCACACTTGATGAAAGATATAAGTGAATGGAAGTGAAAAAATGAGTGAAATAAGAAATGTAATAATTATTGGAAGTGGCCCTGCAGGCTATACTGCTGGACTTTATACTGCTAGAGCAATGTTGGAACCCTTAATGTTCTCTGGTTATGCTTCAGGCGGACAATTAATGTTAACTAGTGATGTTGAAAATTTTCCTGGTTATCCTCAAGGAATTACAGGCCCAGAAATGATGATGCATCTAAGAGAGCAAGCCGAAAGGTTTGGTTGTGAAGTTGTTGATAAAAATGTTGCTTCCGTTGACTTTTCATCTCGGCCTTTTAAAGTAACAGTAGAAAGTAATGTATATCATTCTCATGCAGTAATTATATGCACTGGTGCTGAAGCAATTTGGCTAAATGCAGAAAATGAAGAAGCACAAAAAGGAAGAGGAATTTCAACATGCGCGACATGTGATGGAGCTTTTTTCAGAGATGAGGAAGTACTCGTAATTGGTGGAGGTGATTCAGCAATGGAAGAAGCTACATTCCTAACAAGATTCGCAAGTAAAGTAACAATACTCAATAGAAGAGATGTATTTAGAGCATCCACAATTATGTACGAAAGGGCTGCTGCAAATTCAAAAATTGAAATTATGCCATTTAGACAAGTAAAAACATGGCTTTCAAATGAAAAGGGCCTTACAGGTGCTATTTTAGAAGACCCAAGAGATGGGACATCTGAAGAAATCGCGGCAACAGGTGCCTTTATTGCAATAGGGCATAAACCAATTACTACATTTTTAGATAATCAAATTGAAACCGATGAAGAGGGATATATATTACATAAAGAAAATACTATGACTTCAATTTCGGGTGTTTTTGCAGCTGGTGATGTTGTAGATACAAGATATCGTCAAGCAATTACGGCTGCAGGAATGGGATGTCAAGCAGCAATTGATTGTGAACGTTGGTTAGAAGATAATGTCCATTGAGGTATACTTGTGTTAGATGATCGTTATGCTCGTCAAATCAACCTACCTGAAATGGGAGTTGAGGGGCAAAAAAAATTAGAAAACTCTTCTATTGTTGTAATTGGAGCAGGTGGATTGGGTTCTCCTGCGCTTTTTTATCTAGCAGCAGCAGGGGTAGGAAATATCACAATAGTTGATGGTGATACTGTTGAAGCAAGCAATTTACATAGACAAATATTGTATAATGAATCAGATATTGGAACAAAAAAAGCTGAAACAGCAGCTAAAAAATTAATTGATTTAAATTCAGAAATTAATGTGAATATAATTACTGAATATTTAGATAAGAAAAATGCTAAAGAAATTATTCAAAAACATGATATTTTAATTGATGGAAGTGACAATATTGCTACAAGGTATATTTTAGACGATGTATGTAATGAAATCGGAATGCCTTGGGTACATGCATCTATTCATCGTTTTGAAGGGCAAATAGCATGTTTCAATATTTCTGGTAGTGCTGGATATCGTGATTTGTTTCCTGACCCAACTGCAGCAGAAAATGTTCCAAATTGTTCTGAGGCAGGAGTTCTAGGTGTTTTAGCAGGAGTTATCGGCACGATTCAAGCAACTCAGGCATTGAAATATTGTTTGGGTCTTGGAGATAATTTATCTAATAAAGTTTTGATAGTTGATACAAAAACAATGAACTTTAGAACAATGGTTTTTGGAACTGAACCTCAAAAAATAAACTTCGAAAAGCCAAAAAACATCTCTGCAATTGAAGTGAAGAATATGTTTAATGAAGGATGGAAACCTTTCATAATTGATTGTCGAAATGAAAAAGAATCTGAAATCGCTAAACTTGATGATGTAAACTTGCTTATTGAACATACACATATCTCTAAAATTACAGATGAAATCCCTAAACACAAAGATGTTTTAATTTATTGTCATCATGGTACAAGATCAATGTTTTCAATTTCAGTATTGATGAATAAAGGATTCAATGGCAAACATCTCTACAACCTTGCTGGTGGAATAGAGGCATGGTCATTAAATGTAGATTCATCAATTCGAAGATATTAATTTATGAAAGAATTTGCCTTATTCTGTTAAGTTCATTAATAACATTCATGTGAAGGTGTGTTTACCTAGGCACGATTAACATGGCGAATCTCATCATTGCAGATGAAAATGAAGGGCGCCGAAATCTACTTGCTGGTACTTTAGAAAGAGAAGGATTTACTGTCACAAGAACCTCAACTCTTAGACAAACAGAAGGAACTGCATTGGGAACAATGCCAGATGTGCTTTTATTAGATGCTGAATGGCGTTCTGCTGATGCATTAGATAGTGCACAAAGGCTAATGGCAGATGCTGAGTTTTCATTCAAATCTAGAATCGTTCTATTGAGTAGAGATACTAGTAGAGATATGTTAATTTCAGCTGCTAAAGCAGGTATACACGAAGTTCTTGGAAAGCCGCTAAACATGAATGCGCTAATTGTTCAACTTTGGAAACATGCAAAGAAAGAATTTGTTCCGCCACCTGCCGAGGTTGGTTCTCATTCCTCACAAGGATTCTTTGATGTTAATCTTTCATTAAAAGACCCTACTTGGGCAATGCCTATGTTACAAAATATGTTAAATCCTGAAGTAATAAATCCTCAATTTGTTGAAGATATTTTAGCAAAATTAGCTACGGAAGAGGTAGAAATAGATGGTGTTGATAGTTCAAATCTTGGTTCATTATTGAGAACTGTTTTTGGGCAATTACTAGAATCTCATATTGATGAGGATAAAACACAAATTCAAGGAAAACAAGAAAACATAGGAGGGAACAATACCCCTAAACTAGGAACTTCATTAGAAGATGTCTTACAAGAAGAAGCTGATGAATTAACTGAGGAAATATTGACCAAGATGGAAGAAATACTTAGTGAGGGAATTCCAGAGATTACTGCATTAGAAGATGATTTGAAAATTAAAGTCGACCCTGAATTTATTAATTTAGTAAAACATTCATCTGAAAACATACAAGAATTGTTTTGGGAAATTGGTGTTCCTGGTAGGCTAAATGATCCTAGTTTGAGTCTTTGGGTTGAAGATTCTCTTAAATCAGTAGAAGATATCCTAAAAAGTGTTCCAGAAGTTCCTAGTGAAGAAGAATAATTAATTAAAAATTAAACGCTCAGCTATTTTTGAAACGCTGTCTGTGTGGCTAGGTAATGTTGTAACATACATTACTGCTTGACTAACTTGTCTTGTTCTTAATGCATCTGCTAAAGGCGTATGTTCTTTGAACCATCTATAGCGTCCATCTTCACCTTCAATCCTAATATCTACTTGAGCCATTCTAGGTTCTGAAAGTAATAATTTAAGAGAAGGTACATCTATTGAAACATAACCTTCTGGTACTTTGGCTCTAGATGCAATTTCATCTTCTAATTGAATACGCTTTTGACTATCCTGTGCTATTTCCAATAATGATTTGATTTGATTCTCATCTAAATCTTGTTTTCTACGAGTCATTGCAACCTTAAACATTTGACGATATTTTATTCTTCTAAGAATATCTTGTTGATATCCTCCTTGTTCATTTAATAATTGCCAGATCTCTGCATCAACCATTTTCTGCATATCAAGAGGATCGCATGCATCTTCTTTCATTCTTTCAACTGCATGTGACAACATTACTTCTGTTATTCTAGTTACTCTATGAAAATATACTGCACTATACATTAATGCTCTAGCTGTAAGCATTCCTTCTAATGCTGAAAGGCCTCCTTCTCCAATCGCAACATCTCCAGCATGTTTTTGCAAACAATGAATTAATCTATGATGATCTATAATTCCATGTTTTACACCTGTAAAATGTGCATCTCTCAACAAATAATCAATTTGATCACAATCTATAGGACCGTGGACTAAATGTCCCATTGTATAATCTTCCGAACCAAAATGATCTGCTCCTTCATCCCAAAATAAACTTCTTTCACTTCCTTTTGCATCAGGTCCACGAATTAAATCAGCAATTTCTTTAGGGTTTAAATCATAATTCTCTAGAATCTCTGGAACATTTTTCCTATTAGAAAAAATTGAAGATTCACCCTCTCTAAGAATATCATACTCTCCAGTAATTATTCCCTCCGTTACAGACATATGGTCCATACCACCTCTTTCATGAAGTATATGTTCCAATGTATGAGAATATGGTCCATGCCCCACGTCATGTAACATTCCTGCAACTTGAACCATTGATTTTTCATAATCATTTAATCCTACAGAATCAGACATCAATCCGCCTACATGACTAACTCCTAAACTATGTTCAAATCTAGTATGGTGTGCACCAGGAAAAACCAAATGAGCAAGCCCTAATTGCTTTATATGAGACAATTTATTGAATTCAGGTGTTGAAAGTAACTCTTTACGTGCCCCGTCAATAGTAAATGAACCATGAATTGTATCATTAACAACCTTGCTCGCCATGTTATCGCTCAAACTACCCGAAACGCTTGGCCCTCATAAAGAACCGCATAAATTGACTTGAATATTCGAAATAATACATCAAATTCTTATTAACAACTTTGTTTTGATAAAATAATGCCAGAAAATTCTTGCAAAATTATTGCAATTGCTGGAGGGAGTGGATCTGGAAAAACAACACTTGCAAACAAAATAATGGAATTATATGGTGAAGAAAATTGTAATATTCTTAGTCAAGATAATTATTATCTCGATCTAAGTGAAAACTTTGATCACGATGGTGGTTCTTTAAATTTTGATCATCCAGACATGTTAGAATTTTCACTATTAGCCACTCACTTAAACAGTTTAAAACAAAATAAATCTGTAAAAATTCCTCTTTATGATTTTTCAACGCATTCAAGAAAAAGAGAAACTAAAGAAATTAAACCCTCAAAAATTATACTTGTTGATGGCATATTAATATTAAATTCTAAAGAATTGATTAATCTATTTGATCTTAAAATTTTCATAGATCTCTCTGAGAATATTAGATTGGAAAGACGAATGAATCGAGATATAAATGAAAGGGATAGGAGTCCCGAAGGGGTACTAACTCAATGGGAAAATCAAGTATTACCAATGCATAAAAAGTTTGTAGAAACATCAACATACTTTGCAAACATTATCCTTTCTGGTGAAGGTGAATTTGAAGATTATGCAAAAGATATTATTAGAAAAATTAATAATTTATGATTTGATTATTTCCTCATTTCTATTTCATCCCAATCGCTACCAGCATAATCATCTGATTCGAAAGCAGCGTTGATTTTTATTTCTTCGGAAATATCACTTCTAAACTTCTTACGTTTTGAAGTTGTTCGAAATTGTTTCAAAAATAATAATAATAATATTACTGAAAACAACATTATTGCCCCCCTAATGATATCATCCAATTCTATATTAGATGACAATTCAGAATTCTGATTGTTATTACAAGAACAGCCATCCGGAGTGCCATCATCGTCTGCAGGCCCTACTAACATTCCTGTTGTTCCATCTGGACAAGTACATTGACCTACTATCTCATCATTGTTTGAAGATGTTTCATTATTATCTTCAATAATTTCTTCTTTTATTTCCTCATCAATACAACTTACTCCGTATTCCCATTTTGTTTCATCATCTGGGCATTCATCTACAAGATCTGCATAACCATCTCCATCTGTATCTAAACAACCTAGTACTCCTTCATTAGATGTTCCTGCAACATTAATACAATCATCAAAAATATCTGAATATCCATCGGAATCACTATCAACACAACCAAACTTATCAATATATGATGTACCATATGTCAATACACAATCATCGGCTTCAAAACCACCATCATTGTCTCCAAAACCATCATTATCGCTATCTGACCATTGTGTTTTTTCATTTGGGAAAGCATCAATAATATCTCCATAATCATCATTATCACTATCTAAACATCCTAACAACCCTAATTCAGTACTTGTACCAAAAACATCTACACAATCATCCGCTTCAACACCATCTGGATTATCTCCATATCCATCATTGTCAACATCATCCCATTGGGTTGGATCTAATGGGAATTTATCATCAAAATCAGCAACTCCATCTCCATCTGAATCCAAACAACCCAAATATTCTTCCATTTCTGAACGACCATAATCATCAGGACATTTGTCTGCATCTACACCTTCTGAATTATCTCCGTATCCATCGCCATCTCTATCTTCCCATTGAGTAGGGTTATAGGGTAATTGATCATTCAGATCTGAATACCCATCTCCATCAGAATCAAAACAACCAGCTCTATCTATCCAAGAAGTGCCTGTGTCATCGGGACAATCATCTGAATTATTTGCAGGTGGTGGATTATCTCCAAATCCATCATTGTCTTTATCATTCCATTGTTCAGGGTCATTAGGGAAATCATCAGCATAATCCCACCAGCCATCGCCATCAATATCAGGACAACCAAGATATTCTTTAGTAGAATTTCCATATTCTTCAGGGCACCAATCGGGATTATTTCCATCTAAATTATCCCCATATCCATCACCATCTGTATCATTCCACTGTGTTGAATCAGAGGGGAAAGCATCGGAATTATTTCCATCTAAATTATCCCCATATCCATCGCCATCGAAATCTTCCCATTGAGTTGGCTCTAAAGGCAAAGCATCGGGATTATTTCCATCTAAATTATCCCCGTATCCATCTTCATCAAAATCTTCCCATTGGGTTGGATCTAAAGGAAATGCGTCTGCACCATCTGTTACATTCCAATTTTCATCTTCATCAGAATAACCATCTCCATCAATATCTGGACATCCTTGTCTATCTTCTGTTGAGTTTCCAAAAATTACAATGCAATCATCATAATTATTTGCAGGAGGTGGATTATCTCCAAATCCATCTCCATCGGTATCTTCCCATTGGTCTCCATCAAAAGGAAATGCATCTACTTGCCCATTTCCTCTATCTATTGTTGGCCAACCATCATTATCTGGATCATCGTCTCCTTCCCAAAAACTTAATCTTGCATTTTCATATCCATGAGCAACAATAAAATCAATTCCATTTGGACTCCAAGCAATATCATAAACTGAAGGATCTGGTGTTGAGTCATCTCCAGAATCACCTGGCATAATATCTACAATAGAACCAGATGCTGCATTGAATACTTTTACTGAATCACCATCACTTCCATACCAAAATGCTGCTGCTGCAACTTGCCTACCATCCGGACTAAATTCTACATCAAGGCAACTAGTGGAAAGTTCTTCATCCCATTCTTTGGTCCATGTTGATGTTTCATACATGTAAACAGTATGTCCAATATTATTTGATTCATATTGATCACAAGCAACCAAATAATTACCATCTGGAGACCAAGATAATCCATTTACTCTTGGAAATTGAGAATTAGTAATTGCAAGTGGGTTTCTTAACTGACTAAATCCATTATTGGGGTCCAATAAAAATACCTCACCTGCTCCTCCCACTGCTAATATATTACCATCAGGGCTCCATTCTACAGAATCATAATTACTATCTTTAGAAGAAGGGTCATAACGTCCAATCTCACTCCAATCTGTTGTATCAAGAATTACAAGACCTCCTTCATTGGAATCAGTATTATCTTCACGCCCTACAGTAACAGCAACCATACTAGAATTAGGATTAAATTCTAAATCAGCAATCAAATCATTCGTTGTTCCAAAATCTGTAGTTAAAGTCTCTTCGAGTAAAATTGTACTACTAGACTCAATATTTGATGCATCATAAACAAATATTTCTTCAAATGAATTTCCTGCTAAGATTTTATCTCCATCGGGGCTCCATTCAACTTCATATATTGGTCTGTCTTCTTCCTCTATATCTGTCAATACTAAACTTCTTGTCGAGGTCTCATAAATGTACAATGTCCCTGAATCATCTCCTACAACAATATATTTTCCATCTGGTGAAAAATCTACAGATTCTACATCTCCATCTGATTGTGACCAAGTTATTTCTTCTATTTCACTAAAGTCACCTTGTGGCGCAGTCCAGAAATCATTGTAATCACTTGTTCCATCTCCATCTCTATCTGGACATCCAATACGATCACTTGTACTATTCCCATTAGAATAAGGGCAATCATCATTGGAATCTAAAATACCATCTCCGTCAGAATCATTAGCATTGACGCTCGCGATAAAACAAGAAAAGAAAAATATTGAGAATATCAATAATACATGGCGATTTGAAACTACCTTCATAGTACCCCTTATCGGGTGGGTAGTAACAATAGTATATTATCGATATATGTAGTTGTGTAAACAAAAATTGAAAATTTTGTAAATGTGAAGTTTATTCACATTGATGCTTTGCCGAATGCATGAGCGGCTTACCTAACATGTGGGGAGAAAATTGGATTCCTACTAAACCGCTTGATTTGGTCATGGAAATTAATGCTAAAATAGCAAAAATGGAATTGCTAAGATTTATTGTGGAAAGACATGATGGTCACTTACAATTAGTTTCATCAGCATGGGATCAAATTATTTCAAAGAAAAAGGTAAAATCATTTAATGGGGATTCTTGGCATCGCTTTTCAATAGATTTAGTTGAATTAATTCAAAATACATTTAGTCAGAAAATAGAACATTCTGGACTAGAAGATTACCAAGACATGGAAATTATTCCAAGAAGAAATCTGGAATTATTTTTAAATAGGAAATCTCAACGATTTGCTATTGATTTACATTTGGTTCTTAGAAGAATGGCACATTACCATACAATTTCTATTGATTTACGTAAAGAATGGCATAGATTAATGATTAGAACAAGGGTAACTGATGAACATTTGAAATCATTATTCATGGAAGGTATAGAAACTCCAGATGGTGGAAAATTTGGTGGGAAGGGTTTCAGATCTACTTGGCAAGAAACTGTAGTTTCTGTTGCTTCTGCACTAAACAAAGATGGTGATTCAAAGGATATTGTTGCTCCAATGATAAGAGATATGGGTTTATCACTTGCAATGGGTGATACTTCCCTAAATGTAATGGCTGCTCAAATGGGTAAAGTTGGATCTCCCATGGATGGAGGACAAGAATATGCAGGTGGAAGAGATTTGCACATAGGTGCTTGGGAACAAGGTGTTCTTCCCCCAACTGCACCATTACCTATTGCATCAGCAACAATTACTGGTTTGGCTTTAGCTTCTAAGCACCTTAAAGAAAATAGATTTCACGTAGCTATGATTGGTGAAGGCGCTTCATCAAGTGGAGAATGGTGGGAATCTGTTAATTTCGCAGGAATTAGAGGTCTGCCAATTTGCTATGTTTTACAAAACAATCAAATTGCCTTAGACACATTCTCTATTAATCAATCTGCTTCAGAAGTTTGGGCAGATAAAGCCGTTGCTATGGGCATTCCCTGTTGGACGATTGATGGATCAGATCCTGCGGCATATTTTTCTTCAATTGCTACTGCAAGAGAGTTTGGAACTAACGGAGGCGGTGCCACATTAGTACATGTAGAAACAATGAGGGGATGTGGTCATGCTCATCATCATGATGATTTATACTTAGGTTCTCCATCAGGAAATCCTCCTGGATATGTAGACAAAGAAACTTTAGAATATTGGTCAAATAAAGATCCAATAAAACTACATGAGGATTTGCTTCTAAAAATGAAAGTTTCCAAATCTGAAATTAATTTGATGAATAAAGAAGAAGAAAATTTAGCAAATAATGCTCGAAAAGATGTTGAGGCAATGGATTGGCCAAATCCTAAAACTGTAACTAAAGGAATTACAACAATTCATGATGCTGATACTCATGAAGACCATCTAGAACGTATAAAAACATCAAATGTTTTTTCTCAATCCTCATCTCTTTCAAATGGTGAAACAAACTTAGAATTTAGTAACGAAGCAACTAGTTGGACTTATTCAAGAGCAATTCAGCAAGCTCTTGTAAAAATTGCGGAAATTTATGAAGATACTGCAATATTTATGGGAGAAGATATGGAAATTGCAGGTGCTTTTGGAATGAATATTCCACTGAAAAATAAAGGTCATGAAAATAAATTATTAGATATGCCATTATCTGAAGCAATAATTATTCATTCTGCAACTGGTGCTGCACTAGGCGGATTAAGGCCAATTGCTGAAATACAATTTGGAGGGTTTGCTGCATTAGGGTTTAATGCACTCATAAATAATGCAGCAATGTTAAGATGGAGATGGGGAGCAAATGTTCCTCTAACTGTCCGAATTCCTCTCGGTGGGAAAACCAGAAGTGGCCCATTCCATGCAAACATGATTGAATCTTGGTTTGCAAATGATCCAGGATTAATTGTTGTGGCACCATCTACTCCACAAGATGCTTATGATTTATTGGTAGAATCTGCTAAAATTGATGATCCTGTTGTCTTTTTAGAACATATTGGCCTATATGGCCTACGTGGTGGAAAGACCGGATGGGGAGATTCAATCAATCAATTAGTAAATACTAATGAAATTGAAAAATACCTAACTTCTGATGAATGTTATAAAATTGGAAAAGCATCAATAATTAGAGGAGGGGATGATTTGACATTGGTAACTTGGGGTTCAATGGTACATGTAGCAATGAAAGCGGCAAAAACTGTTGCAAAAAATGGAATTCAAGTTGAAGTAATTGATTTAAGAACATTAATGCCCTTCGATGCACAAACAATAATTGAATCTGTTTCGAAAACGGGTAGATTAATTACATTACAAGAATCTCAATGGAATGGAGGTTTGGGGCATACGATTCAATCAAGAATTTTAGAAGAGTGTTTTTGGTCCCTAGAAACAACACCAATAGTACTTGGTGCATTAGACACCCCTGTTCCTTTTTCTCCACCACTTGAAGATCATACAATTGTTTCTGAGGATTACGTTGTTGATGCAATAAAGGTTCTAATGGAAAATTAATTTTAATACTACAAATGTATTGTTTTGATTTCTTGTCTTATCACAATAATATAGCAGAAGATTATCAGTCGGTGTATGTCTGATGCTCAAGAGATTGTAGAAATGCCTACAAAAAGAGCAGGGGTTGCACAATTGCTTTCATTAAGATCTCCATCGGATTATACTTTATCAATTATCATAATTTTATTCGTTCTAATGTTAATATTACAAGCGTTTCAAAATGCAATTGGTGAGCTTATAATTATATTCACAATGTTGATAATTTCTACAGCACTACTAATTCTCTCTGCGGATTTTTTTGTAGTGGGTGCAAAATGTATTGCGAGAAAATTTGGAATTGCTGAGGTTATAATCGGATTAACAATTGTATCAATAGGAACTTCACTACCTGAAATAATGGTAACTGGAACTGCTGCAATGAAAGCAAATTCATCTTCAGCATCAATAGCAGAATTAGATACTCTTTCAGATTTGGCAATTGGGAATATCTATGGTTCTGTACTAGTACAAATTAGTTTAATTTTGGGAATTGTTGTTCTTTACAAGCCATTAGAAGTTCGTCCATCATGGCTTGGAAGAGATGGTTTATTAATGGTGCTTTCATTGTTATTATTCACATTATTATTATTGACAGGGTCAGGCTTAAGTCGTATAGAAGGCGCTTTTTTATCATGTTTCTATATTTTATATTTAGTTTATTTAGTTAAAAATAGAAATAAAATTCGTGCAGAGGAAGGTGAATTAGTTGAAAATATCCGTGGAGGGTTTGCATGGTCTACTGCTGCAGCAACAATTATGGTAATTGTTGGCCTTGCAATGGCAATCTATGCATCAGAACATCTAATTGAATCTGTTCTTAAATTAGGAGTATCTCTGAATTTAGATCAAGGTGCAATGGGTGCAATTATGGGCACTTCTGTTTCTGCCGTTGGAACTTCTCTTCCTGAATTAACTGTAGCACTTCTTTGTGTTAGGAAATCTCAGGGTGTAGCAATTGGTGCACTGATTGGTTCAAATATCACTGATCCTTTACTTTCTGTGGGCATTGCTGCAATGATACACCCTCTGTCAATTTCCTCTGGTGCCTATTTCGTTACTACTGCAATAATCATGCCAATGACAATCCTCGGAATTATTACTTGTACAATCTTAATGTGGACGGACTTTAAATTTAATAGAACTGAAGGATTAATGATGATTCTTTACTATCTAATTTTCTTGGCCGCTCTTATATTAGATCAACTTGGTAAATTACCATTCTAAAATTATTCAAATGAATTCAATAATTCTCTACTAATTATCATATTTTGAATCTGGCTTGTACCTTCGAAAATTTGTACTACTTTAGCCCCTCTCATTCTTCTTGCTACGGGATATTCTTCTGAATAACCGTATCCACCAAACACTTGGACGGCATCTGTAGTTACTTCCATTGCCATATCTGCTGCAAATCGTTTTGCATGAGACGCTTCAAGAGTATTTCTTTCTCCAGAATCAACTTTCTTAGCCGCTCTCCAAGTCAATAATCTAGCCGCATCTATTTTCGTTGCCATTTCTGCTATCATAAATGATATTGCTTGATGTTTAATTAATGGTTTTCCAAATGTTGAACGTTCTGATGCATATTTTAATGCTTCCTCCATTGCTCCTCTAGCATTACCCACAGCATGTGATGAAATAATTGGACGAGATAAATCAAAAGCTTTCATAGCATTCATCCAACCGTTATTTTCTACGCCTCCAATTAAATTCTCTACTGGCACATGAACATCATTAAAAATTACTGAACGTGTATCTGAACAACGTTGACCCATATTGTTTTCTTTCTTTCCTAAAGTAATTCCAGGTGAATTTGCATCTACAATAAATCCACTCATCCCCTTATATCCTGCTGATTTATTTGTATATGCTAAAACAAAAAACCAATTTGCATAACCTGCTCCTGTTATCCACATTTTTTCTCCATTGAGAATATAATTATCACCATCTAATATTGCTGTTGTTTGAATACCTTGTACATCACTACCCGCAGATGGTTCAGTTACACAATAAGCAGCCAAATGACCCTCTGATGCTTTTGAAAGGTACTTCATTTTCTGTTCTTCGGTTCCTCCTGTAATAATTGGATAAGAGGCCAATAATGTACTTCCTGCTGCTGTTGCAAATCCTGGATCTCCCCATGCAAATTCTTCACAAATTAAGGACTCTTCAAAAGTTCCCATTCCTCCTCCTCCGTATTCTTCAGGAATTTTTATTGTGATCAATCCTAAATCAACTGCTTTGGCAATTGCTTCTTTAGGAAATTCACCGTTTGCATCCCATTTTTCAGCATTCGGCTTAATTTCATCACGCGCAAATTCTCTTGCTAATTCTTGTAACATGAGTTGTTCTTCACTAAGAACGAAGTCAACCATGTACATCCGAAGAGGGCTATACACAAAAAACCCCCCCAAAAAGAACTTTGAGTTTGTGCACTATCACTAGTAATGTGCACATAACCGAAAACACTGTGGCAATTGTTCTTGCTGCGGGAAAAAGTGAACGATTAGGGGAGCCAAAGGCCCTACTAAATTGTGGAAAATATTCCTTAATTGAATTCATTGTTAAAAGATTAGAAAGTCTTGCGATTAAAGTCATTGTTGTAACCAACTTATCTCTTGAAAAAGCGATATTAGAATCTCTTAAATCTACAAAAGCAGTTCTGGTAATTCCTGATGATGTTGAAAATAGAACAGGAAATCTAATTGCTGGAATTGACAATTGTGAGGACCCTCAAAGAATTTTAGTGGTGCCTGTAGATCGGCCGGGATGGAGCTTAGATACAATTAAAATTCTACTTGAAATGAACGAAACATCTTGTCCTGAATATAATGGAAAAGGTGGACATCCTCTTCTAATTTGTAAAAAAGATTTAGACTCCTTAACCAAATCAGCAAAGGATACTCCTCTTAATTCAATATTTAATACAATAAAAATTAAGGTTGATGATCCTAATCTTCATCTAAATATAGACTCTCAAGAAGATCTTGTTTTATTAAAGAAATTTATTGATGATTTTGAATCCTAAATTAGATGAGTCTTTCAATAAAGAATCATCCGGCGGGTTATGTGCCCGCGTGTCCTCAAATGGACTAGTTCAAAATTATTGGAAGGTTGCAAAGTAGCAATGGCTACAGTAATCAGTGCTACAGGCTCTGTTCCTGGAAAACCGGGTGCAAGAATTGCAACTACTGACAAAGGTGAAACATTTGGAACCATTGGTGGTGCGGGCCTAGAATATAAAGTGCTCAAAAAATTATCAGAATTATTAAAAGATGAAGATTCTGGAGGAATTGTAGAAACATTTGCACTAAACAAAGGAGCAAAGGGATATGAAATCGTAGCATTAGATAGTCTGTGTGGTGGAAAAGTTACAATTTCAATGGAAGTTGTTTCACCTATGCCAAACATATTGCTTTTTGGTGGCGGCCATGTTGCAAAAGCAATTATTTCAGTCATAGAACAACTTGGATGGAATTTTGCAATTCATGATACTCGTGAAGAATATTCTAACAGAGAGGTTTTTCCTTCGGCTATTGAATTACATTGCAATAGTGTTAACGATTTTTTTAAGAATGAAACAATTTCTAAATTACAACGTTTTAGTAATATCTTACTACTTGGACATGATTGGAAAGAAGATGAAGATAGATTAATTGGTTTACTTAAGATTCTTGGGGACTCTATAGAATCAAGACCAAAAATTGGAGTTATTGGTAGTAAATCTAAATGGAAATCTTTTCAGAAAATTGCACTAAAACAAGGTATTGTCCAAAAAAATCTAGATTTGGTTATTTGCCCAATTGGAATTAATATTGGTGCTCAAAGTCCAGAAGAAATTGCTATAGCTGTTTGTGCTGAAATAATCGCTGATATCAAAAAACAAGATCCTTATGAACCAAATTGGCGCTTTAAATAGAGAGGGTTATAATGAAATTTTTTACATTTACAAGGTTCATGCGACAGATAATGCATAAAAAAAATGTAGATATTCACTGGATCCAAAACCAAGGATTACTCGCAGTGAAATTAGCACAAATTTTTGCCTTGAGACCAGATATTATAGGTGAGGAAAAATGTCAACAATTACAGAAATTATATCAGAATGCAATTTCAATTCCTTCTGAAGATTTTTACAAAACTATTGATGAAAAAGGGCCTGTGAATTTTCTAGAACATTTTAGTTCAATAGATGATGTTCCATTAGCTGCAGCATCAGTGGGGCAAGTTCATCGTGCAAAATTGAAATCAGGAGAAGAAGTTGTAATTAAATTCATAAAAAGTACCAATGCAGAAACATTTGAAAAAGAAGTTAAAAAAATGAAGAGGTGGTTAAGAATTTTACTTATTTTTTCACCGAGATTACGGAAAGTTGGGAACCCAATGGCTTTACTAAACCATGTTTCAGATTATACACTAAGAGAATTAGACTTGACAAATGAAATCAAAGGCGCTAATGAATTAAAGAAAATTAAAAATGATATATCTGGAAAGTTTTCAATGGAATTATTACGTTTTCCAAAATATTATGAAAATATATCGAATGAACATATATTAGTTTCAGAATTTATTTCTGGTAAATCTTTAGAAGACGGAATAAAAGAACAATCATTATCTTGGGAAAAGTTATTACAATTATTCAGAATTCATGGAGCATTTTTATTTGGAATAGGAACTTTTCATGGTGATTTACATCCAGGTAATTGTTTCATTGACGATAATGGAAAATTTGTTTTTATTGACAATGGGGCTATTTGTTATGCTCCAAAACATGTTAATCTTACATTATTCAAATTCTTTGAACATTTGTCAAAACAAGAAATGAATGAGGCTTTTGATGTATTATTGGGAATGTCTGAATTTGAAGTTAAAGGGAGAAGGTTAGAAAAATATAGAAAAGAGATGGCGAAAATATATGCAGGGTTCGAAAGTAAGCCTGTAGGCGAACAAAGTTTGACGAGGATAATGATGAAAACAGTAAAGACTGCTGTTAAAATTGCTAAGGCAGAATTTGGAGAAGAAGCATTTCCAATTATTAGAGCATTAATGTATCTTGATGGTTTAGTAATTAGAACACATCCAAATGTGGTGCTAATAAAATCAATGGGACCATTTCTTGAAGAATTTAGAATAAGTTTGAAATTGGAATAATAAATATGCACAAATTTATGAATAGAAAAAGAGAGGAGTGAATATGGAGAAATCTGAAAGTGCTGATATTCTGATTGTAGGGGCAGGCCCAGGTGGCCTTGCTGCTGCCTTATTGTTAGCGCACTCCGGGCTTAAAGTCACTATTTTAGAAAAATCGGATGGCGTTGGAGGAAGAACGAGATTAATTCATAAAGATGGATTTACTTACGACAGAGGTCCTACATTTTTTCATTTCCCTGAAGTTTGTGAAGAAATTTTTCAAGCAATAGGATTAGATGCACACAAAGAGCTTGGATTAATGAGGTTGGAACCTAGTTATCACCTTGTTTTTGGAGAAGGAGGGGCTATTGATGCTTCTTCAGATCTAGAATTAATGACTGAAAGAATTAGAGAATTATGTGGTGATGAAAATGCTCTTGGATTTCAAAAATATATTAAAGAAAATCGAGAGAAATTAGACCGTTCTAGAAATTGTTTGAATTCTCCATGGACTGGATTTACAAACCTAATTAGTAAACGTGCATTCAGAGTTTCAAAAGTTTTGAAACCATGGAGGTCTGTAGCCAGTGATTTATCTCGAATATTCCCAGATAAAAGAATGCAATTAGCAATGTCATTTCAAACTAAATACCTTGGAATGAGTCCTTTTCATGCTCCAAGTTTATTTACAATCTTAGCATATTTAGAATATGAACATGGTATTTTTCATGCAAAGGGAGGTCTTGGCACTATTACTGAAAATATGGCAAGAATTGCTAAAGATTTGGGAGTTGAAATCATATTAAATTCAACAGTAGAACAAATTTTGTTTGATGGGAAAAAGGCAATCGGCGCAATTACAAAAAATAAAAAATATTTGGCTAAAAACACAGTTATTAATGCAGATTTTGCAACTGCTATGATTAATCTAATACCTGAAAAGAAAAGAAAGAAATGGACCAATAAAAAAATTAATAAAAAATTATATTCTTGTTCAACTTTTATGCTATATCTTGGAATTGACAAACTTTATGATCGGCCACATCATCAAATTTATGCTTCCAAAGATTATGAACAAAATCTAAAAGATGTTTCAGAACATAGAATAACATGGAATGACCCTTCAATTTATGTCCAAAATGCATGCATTACAGACCCTTCATTAGCTCCTAATGGAAATTCAACTCTATATGTATTAGTTCCTGTTCCAAATACTCTGGTTGACTTAAATTGGGAAACTCATAAACAAAAATTTAGAGATTTAATAGTAAAACAGATGGAAAAACTTGGATTTAATGACCTTGAGAATCATATTGTTTCAGAAACAATTGTTACCCCCGAAGAATGGGGTAATAGTGATATTTATCGAGGGGCTGTATTTAATTTAGGACACAGTTTGAATCAAATGTTATGGAAAAGACCTCAAAATAAATTTGAAAAGTTCAGTAATCTATACCTTGTAGGTGGAGGAACACATCCAGGAAGTGGGCTTCCAACCATTCTTGAAAGTGGAAGAATCACTAGTAAATTGATTTGTGCTAATATGGGATTAAATCCTGATTGGAATGGAGTTGACAACTGGTTTGAGGATATAAAAAAGCCAAAAAATGTAAAAGGTGTTTAATTGGAATTAATAATTATTTTATTTTGGATTTCAAACATTAGTATAATTCCTCTATGGATAATGATGATTGGTTTTCCCACACATAAACTAACAAAGGAAATTATTGGTAATCCTCTATGTCTTTTACCGATGTTAATTTCATATTCAATAGCTGTAATTCCAAGCATTCCTTCATTATTAGTCACATTTTCAACACAAATGCCAACACCAGAACTAGTAATTGATTTGTTTAATGATGAAAATACAAGGATATTAGGATGGTTACATTTCATAGCACTGGATACAGTTGGAGGAAGATGGATGTGGACTCGTTTTCAATCTCAATCAATTCCATTCATCAAGTCTGCACCCACATTATTTCTTTGCATGATGGTTGCACCACTAGGAATACTGTTAGGCCTAATATTAACAAATGAAAAATCAATTGAAAGTTAAGTCCATTCAGATTGATTTAATCTCACACCAAAAGCTGCTAATGCAAAACTAATCTTACTAGCAAAACCAAGTCTTAATTTATTAGAAATTATGTCTCCGTCCCTTCTCTGTGCTTCTTTTAAAATAGCATCATAAACTTCACACATTAATCTTGGCGAATATTGAGAGTCTTGATTTAACATTGAAATTAATTTCATCGCACTAGTTCTAAATTTTTGTATTTCCTTCAAAAATTCTGAAATGAAATTTTTCCAATTTTTAGAATAGATTACAGAGGTATCTACTAAATTCTCAAAATTAATACTATGTGATTTTAATTCATTTAAAGGAAGATAAGTCCTACCTCTTTTGTAATCTTCTTCGATGTCTCGTAAAATATTGACCATTTGTAGAAATATACCCATGTCTTCTGCAAATTTAGGAGCTTCTTCTCCCTCATATCCATAAATCTCAATCAAACACAAACCAACAGAAGAAGCAACTTTACGACAATAAGAATACATCTCTTCATATGTTTGGCAACCTGTATGGAATAAATCTTCTTCCATACCCGAAATTAGTTGGCGTAAATTATTAATGTCAATTGGATATTTTTCAATTGTATCAGCCAATGCAATAAATATTGGATCTTTTAACAAACTAGGATTTGATTCAAGAATTTCTAATTGTTCACTATACCATAACAATGCCCTGATTCGGGATTTTAATTCTGATTCGCTGTATTCATTAGAAGTTCCATATAACGTTTTTAATTCTTTAATTTTTATCTCTGATTTTTTTTTGAAGTTTTGATTAGTTGCAATTATTGGGATCCAATCTCCATCGACAATATCATCGACCCTTCTACAAAATGCATACAAGGCATTTACTGATTTTCTCTTATCATTTGGAAGTGTTTTAAAAGAACGTGCAAATGAAGTTGATGAACGTTTTACTATATACTCGCAATAGTTGTAAGATTCTTCTAAAGATGGCCGCAAATTTTGATTCGAAAGGAAAGCAGAGCGGCCCATAAACTGGGTGGACAAGTACAAGTTTATGAACGATATTATTCAATGATTAAAAACTCTATTCACGGAAAAAATGTTCTCTGTATAATTTAAGTTCTTCAATACTGCCTCTAATATCATCTAATGCTCGATGTCCGCTGTTTTTTCTATATTTTTTACCCTTTGGATACCACCTTCTGGTTAATTCTTTCACAGAAGTTACATCTATCGAACGATAATGAACAAATTTTTCAAGTTCTTGCATATGGAAAAAGAGAAATAACCTATCAGTGCCAATAGAATTTCCACAGAGTAAGGCTGTATTAGGAACACAATATTTTGCTAAAAAGTCATTTGTCATCTGTTCAGCAACTTTTGTATCAATTGATGAATTTCTAACTTTTTCAATCAATCCATTTTCTGTATGGTGAGAAACATTCCAATCATCCATTTTTTCTAATTCTTCTTCAGGTTGATGAATTACAATATTTGGACCTTCAGCAATAATTGATAATTCTGAATCTGTAATAATACTTGCAATTTCAATAATTTTATTTTCATATGGATCTAAACCAGTCATCTCTAAATCTATCCAAACTAGCAGATCATCTCTTAACGACATCAGCACTGCTGATTGAAGATAGTTTGATTAGTTGTCGGTATCATCACCATATTCATAACCAAAATCAGGCTTAGAAATAATTCCTTGTTGAATTCCTGCAAAAACTGCAACAACTGCAATTAACAGCCCAAATATTGACCCTGAAATCAATAATACTGCTTTTGAATCAAATAATGACCTTTCTTCTGTTTCCTTTAGTGGTTCACTATCTTCAACTGTGATGTGAACTGTAGATATTAAAGATGCATTTTCTCCTAAAATAGATCTAACCAATAATGTTTGATTTCCTATAATTGTGTTACCTGGTAAATATTCTAATCTATCAATAATCATTTCATGGGTAATAGATACCTCATCATCACCTGGACTAAAATCAGGATGTACCATCCAATTATCCCTCATATCCCAAGTTCTCCAGTGAACTGTAACAGGATCTCCCTGTAAAGAAAAATCAATTTGATCTCCTGCATAAACGTGCACTTTATTGTCAACACTTTGATTTGTAAGTAAAGTCACATTAAGATCTAAAGTCATCCCATAAACCTTGTTTGCAGCCTCTATTACTGAAGGAACAGAATTTACATGTCCATGACCATATACATTATTTTGACGAACCTTAGGAACCGTATCATCAAAACAAGGTTCGTTAGCTAACATGTAATGACATTGGCGATAAGTCGCTGTTTCTTGCATAATATTTCGAACATCAAACGGAGATAAGTCTGGATTTGCTTGGTACATTAAAGCAGCAACTCCTGCTGCACCTGGAGTTGCCATACTTGTTCCTGATTTACCAGTATATCCATCTCCAGTGTTAAAATCTGGAGCCATGACATCAGAACCTACAAATGCAATATTTGGTTTGATTCTTCCTTCTTCGGTAGGCCCTTGACTTGAATAAACAGCTATCGGGTTTTCACCAGGATCTCCTTCATTTTTATCTAATGAACCTACAGTGATTACATCTTCAGCAGAACCAGGCGTTCCAATTTGTGCTGTAACTGCACTATTTCCTGCTGCAATAAACAATGCGATACCCTCACGCATCATTTCGTTACCCATTCTATTAACTGACTCTTCTTCTGAACTTGTCCATTCAATTGCACCCGGCCCACCTAAACTCATACTAGCCGCACGAATATTGAAATCATGTTTCTTTTCAACAGTCCATTCCATGCCCCTCATTACAGTAGCAAAAGAACCTGAACCTCCTTCATCGAGTACTTTAACACCGACTAACTGTGCTTGTGGAGCAACTCCAACATAAGCATGATCTGGCGCTCCTGTACCTGCAGTAATTCCTGCACAATGAGTTCCATGTCCTTGATCGTCATAAGGAAATATCTCTGTTCCATTTTCTAATTCTGGAGTATTTACGGGGTCATAAAATGCAATAACCTTTGGGT
>Ga0207992_1000218_pt1 | contig 31101 bp, 23 predicted proteins | sample ETN02SmetaG_FD_185788 | JGI IMG/M metagenome (GOLD analysis project Ga0207992, IMG submission 185788) | Marine microbial and viral communities from oxygen minimum zone, Eastern Pacific Ocean - ETNP2014F10-02SV255 (SPAdes) (version 2) | ecosystem: Environmental > Aquatic > Marine > Oceanic ...
CACTATTGTGAGGCCTCTGGTGTCCAGGCATATCAATTCTGGTTTCTCAGGCCACTACGTCTCCCCGCAGGGCGCAGCAGCCTCAACCACTTACCCTGATAGGCAATCTATCAGAGCGCACAAAGCAAGGCTTGCGACCGACCTATGGTATTTGAACAAAACGGGAGCAGTGGTCCGCATCAGTAGAACAGAAAACGGATAAAAAGGCTAATTTTTTCTAAAAAATGGTGCAAAATCTAGACCGTATGGTATTGCCAAACTGTTATTTTTCAAAGGTGCATCTTCAAATCCGAATGGTAATTTTATTGACGAGAGAATACTAGAATCGATTAACTCAGCGGTGATTGAGTCCGATTCTTCATTGAGAACTTCTGGATTTTCTGTTTCATCGGCTTCAAGATCCACTGGGTCAATTATTCCAACATTAATTTCTGAAGACTGGTTTTCGGAACCGCAAGCCGGACAAAAACCCGGAGTGCCCAATGAGAAGCCGCAGACCGCGCAATCCACAATAATCATCCACCGGGCATCAAGATTTGATGATAACTGACTGGTAATCAGGAGTATAGAACTCCATGGAATATTATCATGAAGAATGTCGCCACGACGCAAGTGATTAGCATTACTGGAAGTCCGGCCCTAATCCACTCGGCTGTTGTTATTGGGTATGGTCCACGTTCGCTGATAGCCACTGTCATTACATTGGCGCTCGAGCCAATGGGGGTGGCATTCCCTCCGAAACCCGCACCCATTGCTAGAGCCCACAGTAATGGCTCCGGACTCAGTTCACCACCACTGGCCTCTGTGATGCTGAAAATCACTGGAATCATGGCTGCAGTGAAAGGTATATTGTCTATCAACGCACTAGCAATAGCTGAAACCCATATTACGGCAACTGCTAGCTTGACCTCATCATCACCGAAGTTTTCGAAAATCCAGTTTGCAACCCGTTCAAGGTAGCCCACATCCCCTACTGCGCCAACTAGCAAAAATAGCCCTGCGAAGAAAAGTAGAGCTTGCCATTCTACCTTGTCAACGACCTCGTTAATGAAGCCCTCTCTCAGCTCTTCATTCTTTGGCCTGGCGACAATTAGCGCAAATGCTGCTCCTGTGAGGGCGATACCATCGATTTCTATGGGGAGATCGAGGAATGACTTTGCTGAGAATGCCACCACAGTAAGTCCGAGGATAATCAAAGTCGAGTACATCAACGGCTTGTCATTGATAGCTTCCCACTCGTCTTCCTCCAACAACAAGTCGACATGAGGGGGCTTCTGAGTGGCCCACTCGCGGTAATACCATCTGAAGTAGCTCAGAGTAGCGACCCATGCAAAGAATGTGAGTATTCCGAGTTTAAACAGGAACCCGTTGAAGGAAAACGCACTCAAGTCGAAAGCGGCGTAGTCTGATGCAGCAGCCGCGATCATTACGTTTGGAGGGTCCCCTACCATGGATGCTACGCCTCCGGTATCAGACAGTATTGCCTCGGCCATCAACGGGGGAACGGGGTTGATTTCCAGCTTATTGCAAATCCTCAACGTAACTGGTGCGATTATTATGATGGCCGTAACATTGTCAATTACAAGAGATATCAGAGTAGTTATCGTGCCTAAGAGGACTATGAGCCTCCATGGATCCCCCCTACTCATCTTTGAAGCCTTTATGGCGACATACTCGAAGAAGCCACAGAGCTCCAAAATTGAAGCGAAAATCATCATCCCTAGAAGGAGTCCGATTACTTCCCATTCAATCCAACCGATCATAGTATGCTCTAGTGTGTATGTCTTTTCCAGTATGGCTACTCCCATTTCATCCGGTTTGTACTCCTCATGGAGATGGAAGACACCCGAGTAGTGGCCATAAAGTAACATCAGAACAGAGCCGAACCAAGCGGCAATTGTTCTGTGAACTACCTCTGATAGAATCAGGGCAAATGAAAGTATGAAAATTGCGAGCACGACTTGGGACTCGGTCACCATTAATTGACGGGACAAAAGTTGACTCTAAATATGTGACTATTACAGAATATCGATAATTGCTGAATAACCTACTTTCCAGACCAAAAAACAGCAACGTTTCCTCTTTGGAAAACAAGAGTCGAGGTGGTTAATTTGGCTATCTCGGAAAACAATGAGCTTCTCTGTTGCCTATCGGCTGTGGTGCCTTTATTTGCCTTGACCTTGACTAGGTGCTTTCGTGACAATTGATCTGACAGTTCGGAGATTAACGATTCAGTTATCCCTCCCTTTCCAATCCTTACCGAGATGTCCAGAGCCTCACTCTTGGCGGAGTTTACGATTCTTCTAGGGATGCCATCACTCATTATCTGAACCTCCGAAATCGGGACCTTGTCGAGCCACCCTGCCACATTCTAGGCAGGTCATGATTAGCTTCTTTGAAGATATCCTGACTCTGGAGTTAATTCCTGGTGAAAGTGATTTCTTGCAACACCGACAGATCTTTCGTTTAATTTGTGATGCTGGCCTTACTCCGTGCTTCTTTCCGATTGCGAGAATTTGTCTGGCTGCGCTATCAGCGATCTCAATACGTTCTCCAAGACTATCCTCAAGTGCATCGGAGAGATTTCTGATCGCGGCTTCTGCCTCGTTCTTTCTATCCGACTTCCGTCTCCTAGAACGCCTGCCCCTTCCAGCCATTGTTTACCTCATAGACTTCTTACTGCTTTTGCGACGGATTGGCTAACTTCCCGAATTGTGCCGGTGCCGTCAACCGTGGCAAGAATCCCCATATCGCCATACCAATCTCCGAGAGGTTTTGTCTGCTCATGATAGGCAGCTAGGCGCATTCTGACTGTATCCTCATTGTCGTCCTTTCTCTGAATTAGCCTACTGGCCATCTCTGGCGGAGGTGGTTTGAATGAAACATGATAGATCTCTCCTGTTTCAGGGTCCATCCTCCTTCCAACGATTCGGTTAATGATATCTTCATCTGGCACCTCAATGGATATCACGGCCGAAACCTCAGTAATCTCAGAGAGCGCTTCTGCTTGGGGGATTGTTCTTGGGAAGCCGTCAAAGAGTACGCCATTTGATGCGTCTGATTCACTCAATCTATCTTCAATCAATCCGATAATTACCTGGTCGGGGACAAGTTGCCCTGCTTCCATATACTCCTTTGCTTCCAAGCCAAGTTCTGAACCTTGGGAAACCGCAGAACGTAGCATGTCACCAGTCGAAACCTGGGGTTTTCCCGTCATCTCGACGATTATTTCTGCCTGAGTGCCCTTGCCAGCCCCCGGTGGTCCGAATAACACAATTGAACCCGTCATGAGTGGGGGGCGTGGGATGGTACGGAAAAATGAACCGCTCTAGGGGCCGTTCTGCTCCCACCAAAGATTCCCATATGCCACCCATTGATCCATTGTCCACCCATCTGGAAGTCCAGTAAGTGGCAGGGGAAGCGCACCCTCGGGAACCTGATGTGTGGGCAGGGTCGGTACTGTGGACTGTAAGGCATCGTGGATTTCTGTTTTTGAGACCTCTCCGGTTACCACGTCGCCTGAGGTTGATGTGTCCATTGCTGCTGCTCTCCTCTCTTCCTTTGATCCGGCTTGGAGAGCCGAGCCACGTGGAATCAATTCCTCCTCGGAATCAACGGGCTGGAACTCTTGTCGTGCCCTAATCCCGAAGGAAACCATGCCCACAAGAACAGCGAAGAAGAGAATCGCAATTGTCCATGCAGGAAGACCCAGTGCTTCGAAAATACCGGTGATTCCACCGCTGTTGGAAGACTTTTCCTTGCTGATATCGATAGTCAGTGAAGACTGGGTGACCGTGACTTGTCCCTCCTCGGATGTTGAGTTTGCAAAAATTAGCAGTTGATTGAGACCGTCATCAGCAGATTTTCGTGGTTTGACGGTTACCGTGATTTCCGCGTGCTCTCCAGAACCTAGTTCTTCGATCACAGAGGGTTCGAATGTAATGGTCCACCCGTCCAATTCTTCGAAATATAACCGCACACCGGAAGGAGAATTTCCCAAATTATGAACTTCCAGAGTGAACGTCGACTCTTCACCCTCGGGAACCCCCTGCAAGTTTTCAGAGTCAGACTGGACATCTATCCACACGGATGGCAGAACCGATACATCCATCTCTAGGGTAATTGTTTCCTTGGACATGCTTGGAGATGTTGACTCGATAATGATGGGGACCTTATCCGACAGATCCCCCACTGGGGTTCCACTGGGGAGTTGGAGGCCGATGGTGATGACAGAGTCCCTATTCATGTCCATTGTGAATGTTTTTCCGGTCAAGAAGCCACCAGACCATCCTTCTGGGAGGGTGCCCATTGTGAGATCAATTAACAGAGGGACGTTTCCTGAATTATGTAGGAAAATGTCAGAGTTGCCGTCTCGGCCTAGGGCGATGGAGAATCCTTCTTCGCTCTGCACATCTAGAGTGGTAATTTCTCTTACTTCCAGCACTGTGGCATTTGTTACGACTGTCTCTCCCAATGTAGTCTTGATCGTGATTGTGTTTCTATCGCCCTTCTCCGCAGCAAGGGGAACTATGGTGCGAATAATAACCTTCGATTCATCACTGGGTTCTACTTCTAATTCGATGTTTGTTTCCTCCCCAGAGGGGGGATCTTCATCGAAAAGGTATACTTGTATCGGCCAAGTATTGCTCGAGGACAGTGCGCGAACCTGAAAATCGAGAGGGATGTTCCCCCTATTCGAAATCGATAAGACCGTGGTTACGGTTTCTCCATTCAGTACCGCTCTGGATTCGGATATAGCTACTGGGCCGAAATTGGAGCCGGCAGAGTCTGAGATTTGTGTAGTGAACTCTGAGCTTTCTAGGACTTCAACTACGGCGGTCTCGGTTGTGAATAGAGTAGGATCGTTCACAGAGGTAGTCACGCATGTGACTTGGTTTGTGTCGCCCGAAGACAAACCAGAAGAGGCGGGTGGAACTTTGACCCTAATTTGGACTGGTACGAATTGGAGTCGGCTTAGGGGTCCGATCGTGATTTCAGAAGTTTGGCTACTTCCAACATGAATGATCCAACGGTCGGATGTCTCGCAAGAAATGCTGTATTCGGTTGGTCCGTTTCCAATATTCTTGACTGATAGGGTGAACAGGGCGAATGTGTTTGGTTCAGAACCCAGGCTCTCTGTCCCTGCAGGGACAGTAAATAGGCCCTCTACGCGATCAATGTCGACGGATAGGCGAATGGAATGAAATATTGTTGGGGACATCTTGTCCCTTAGGGTGATTTCGGAAACGAAAAGTCCAGGAAGCGCGAATCTGCTTTCAATATCTGCATCTTCATCAGTTAGATTCAGTGTGATTGCCACTCTGTCTCCCTCGTCTCCGAAAGGAGAGAGAACCCAAGGTCCTTCTTCACTTAGGGAACGGGACCACTCGTCCTGTGGGGTGTTCATGATGCCTGACTCATCGATTATTTGTACGGCGGTAGTTGAGAGTTCGACTGTGATCTCGGAGGTTCCCTCATTCAATAGTTCTAGTTGGAATTCGGCCCAACTTACCAAGCTTGGATCGATATTCTGAGACTTGGCAGATTCTAATTCCTGGAAGTCGGAGGGGTGGGATCCATCGACCATAAGGGGTGTGACTCGGACGCCTATCTCGGTTACATCCAATTCCAGATCAAACACATTGTTATTTGTTCCCGAGTTCTCATCATTTAGTTCAACGACCTCAGAAAAGTGATCAAGAGTGAGTCTCACGATGTGAGTTCCTGTGGTTGGGAAAGAATGGTATATTGAAAATGTCTTAATCCCCCCTCCCACTAGTGATGGCATCGAATAGGTCCCAATCGCAGTCCCGTCAGTAATGTCCTGAATCGATATTGAGTAGCCTCCCGTTGATGCTGCTGCTTGATTAATCCAAGAAAGTTGCATGGAGATTGTGTCTCCCTTAAGCGGGCTGGTTTCAGAGGGGAAGATAGAATTGGGGACAATTGTTAGATCTGCCTCTTGGCGTTCTTCTGCATCCGCTGATAAGACCAATGAGAAGTCTTGAGCGAAACCACCCGCATGTCCGACCTGAATAGACCAGGTTCCTGACTGAGAAGATGGGAGCCTAACTCTCTCGAGGTTATTCAGTTGGTCACTAGGACCTGCTGTTTGACTAATTCCGTTTGCAAAGTGGTTCCCCTTGTACTCTTCTCCGGTTGGTGAAATTACCACAAGATCGAGGTTGTTGACAAGTCGGCTTGCGTTCTGATCCGCAGAAGCAGAACCCTCCATATCGTTCCATGCCAGAGTAACATCAATCCCGCTACCTCCAGAAACCTCGAATGTGTAGATGAAACTATGACCTGGCATTAGTTGCCTTTCTTGATCGTAGAATACGGATAGGTTTTCTCCGTTACTTTTCGGAAAGAGGCTGTTGGAGATATTGAGTTGCCCCCATCCTTCACGGGAGTTCGGCACGTCCTGCTCGCCAATATCGTCTGCCCCGTTTACTAACAATGCCCTGATAAGGTCGGATTGGGGGTTCTCGATTCCAACTTCCGTCCTCAAGAATTCTCTTGCCATTGCAGAGGCTCCGGCCACAACTGGGGTTGCCATCGAACTTCCATTCAGTGTCATGTACATAGGAGTGGAACCGTCGGAATGCATCGAATTAGAGCAGTCCCCCCCAGTGGCAAGGTCTGCTTCCTGGGCTCGTGCAGAACATATCATAACCCCGGGTGCAACCAAATCTGGCTTTATTCGGCCATCTGAAGTCGGGCCCGAAGATGATTCGTTGAAGACCTGCCCTATGGGCTCAGAACCAAAGGCTCCCGTGGTTGAGGCCCCCACTGATAAGGCGTTTTTTGCAGTACTTGGAGAGGTCACCCCAGATACCCCCATATCACCGACAGAAAAAATCACTAGGAACTCAGGATAGTCATTTGTAAACCAGTCTATGGAGCGAGAGTCCGAGGTATAGTCTCCAACTAGGCTTTCACTGCCCCAACTGTTTGTGTGAATGTTCGCATCGTTCATCAGCGAGTGCTCGAACATTTCGTACAGTGAACCCCATCTTGCTAATATTCCGGAGCTGTCGACCTCTAATTGGTAAAAATTGAAAGTCGCTTGGGGAACGATGCCAGTAGAATTTGAGTCTCCGGAACCGTCTCCCAAAAGTGTAGAGGTTACGTGAGTACCGTGGCCGCTGTTTGAATCGGCACCGGAATTGTCCGGCCCGAACAAATTGAATACAGGACTCCTGAGCCTTCCATCGAAGTCTCCGTGGTCTGTATCGAGGCCTGTGTCAGATATCCCGATTACTTCACCTGATCCAGTGAGATTTGCCCCAGATATTGCTCTCGCAAAATCAGCACCTGAAATAATGGTGGCATTAGAGTTCTGGATAGAAAGGACTGGTCCTGGGTCGACTCTAGTGACTCTATGGTCTGATGCTAGCGAAATTATCAACGAAGGTTTTGCAGATTTTATCTGGCAAAGATGTGAGTCGCATTGGTAAGATTCGTACTGAATACCTTCGAAGGAGTTGATTAACTCATTTAGATCGGCGAGGTCCTCGGGCGAGTTCGTTGGAGAGGGGGTGACATCTAGGTCAATTAGAGGGTCTTCGAACTGCATTAATGTAACTAAGGAGTTAGAAATCTTCCACATTGATGGCATGGGGCCTGCCCAGCGAACCTGAGAAAGATTCTGAACTCGTGAAATTCCTGCATCTGTGTTCTCTTCCGAGAGGCTGATGACTACAGAATCATCGGGGATATGGTCAATAATCTCAATTCCAATGGAAGTGAGATCATTCTCCAATCCAAACAAGTCTGAGCTAATAGATTGAACAATATGCAATCGGCTATCATATGGCCTTTGAAGGCCAATTATCTGCCACGGGCCCAAGGGCAGGTCTTCAACCAGAGGGTCGGAAATCCCGAAAGGGGTATGAATCTTACCAGATGATTCCGAGATTTGATAATCGCTGGAAATTGGGTTTTCAAACATGGCCCAGTTTTTCTCGTTTGAAACATCTGAGGACTGAGAAAATAACTTTTCTTCGAATGATGGTTCTAATGAAAACGAATGGGAGAAAGTCGAGAGTAAAAAGAGGGCAATGACTGAACAGACTGATTTTGTGGTAGTCATTCGTCATTCCGAGACTAGATTCTCTTTTGACTATTGACACTATGCGATTGAATATCGATACTATGTGGAATAATATCGGCTGATTGATTCATCTGTCTTAGCAACGGACTTGCGCCAGTCCTCCTCAACACCCATCAGTGCCCTGATGCAATCAACATTCTCGGGGATTACATCGCTCTCCTGATGGATTGCTTGGAAATAGTAGAGGCGGTCTCCGACAAGTTTTACCCCATCTTCCCAAACGAAAATTTCGTGCAAATCACCCCATTTCCTGCCAATGTCTCTAGCCATCTCCATCACTTCTGCAGTAGTTGGAATTCGATCCTCCGAACCATTCATGATGATTACCCGGGGGGTTTCAGTCCACATTTGAATTATCGAATCGGTAGTTAGCCCATGTCCCTCCGGGAGATCGGCGATAATGCTATGGACGTGCATTAACGTTGTTGGGACGGCTACAGCGAGACTGTTTATCTCAATCTCAGGTTTTACGGTCATCACATCTGGACCATGGTGGCTTGGCACCTTCAGTACGGGTTTGATAGCATTGATTGGCCCCTTTCCTGAGTCTCCCGGATCTGCTGCTCTCCTAATCATTGTACATTCGACCTTCAGTGAGCCACAGTGCTCGAAAAGAGGGACTAGGGTGCGAGACAGGCCAGTGGTATTACAAGAAACCACTCTTGTCCCAATTGCATTCATATTCTCCAAGTGATTAGCTGATGAAGTGTAGGACAAGCCGGTTAATTCGTGCTTTTCTCCTCCTTGGAAAATATACTTTATTCCTGCAGACTGATATTTCTCAAGATTTTGTGCGCCTAATTTTCCCGGGGCGCAGTCTACGACGATATCAGAAATTGCTAGCAAGTCAGAAAGGCCCCCTGAGCAAGCATAACCCTTCTTCGAGAATTGTTCAATCCGGACGCCATCATCAAATGTGCAATAGAGGGGGTATCCTTTCTTGATTGCGAGCTCGCATCCAAAACTTGGACCTGTTTTCGTTACTCCTGTAACTTCCATATCTTCTTGGGCGTCAATCGCGTCTGCAACGCGCTTCCCTATAGTGCCAAAACCGTTTATTGCCACCTTTATGGTTTCCATTTTCAAATCCCCATGTCTTTGCCTTTGGTCAATCGACGTCTGAAGGATGCCTATGAACATAGCGAATTCGGCAAGAGTCAATAATGAGTCGCCTCTTTCTGGATACTAGGGTAATGCAGGGGGCAATGGTTTGAGAGATATTGTCAGCAAGAGTTTGAAACTCAACAATGACTTGGACAGGTATGTCGAGCAGGCATTAGAACAGGATCGTCCAGTAAAGATTGGTTGGGGTCGAGCCGGTGATGAAAGACCCAAGGATGGCGAGTTTGGGGTAATGACTCACTTGCCTGATGGTGCAAGAGTACTCTGTCTTGGATCTCTCGGAGATTGTGTTGGAGCGGCAAATCGAGGTGGAACTTTGACCCTAAGGGGAGATGCTGGATCTATGCTTGGAGCGTTTCACCTTTCCGGAAAAACAGTTGTAGAGAAAGACGTTGGCAACAAGGCAGGATTTGGAATGACGGGAGGGGAGATTTCTATCCAAGGATCTGCAGGGGATGAATCCGGTTCCTCTATGTCTGGTGGTTTTCTGCTAATTAGAGGGCATTCAGGTGATCGCCTAGGATCTGGGATGGCGGGTGGTTCAATCGTGGTAATGGGGTCGGTTGGTTCGGAGCCCGGGATAGGGATGACTGGAGGCAGGGTCATTATTTCAGGCAGTTGCCCACCACCTCCAGATGGAGTGGAAATGAGATCGATAAAGAAGTCTGAAATTACTGAATTCTCGAAACTTCTAGAACCGATGGGTTTGGCTCTGAATGACGATGCTTTGGTTCTAGAGCCCGGAGCAGAAGCTTCGGCAAGTATTGAGGCCCCAGAATTCTTCATTTCTGAGGGTTTTGAAAATATTTCACTATACCCAAATAATGACTCGTTATCGGATAATGCGCCTCTGGATCATTACACACTTCTAGTTCAAGATGAAGCTAATTCGGAAGGTGCACTATTGAAAATCCCCTGGATTATGACTTGTGAGACGACAATCGGTTCGGAAAAATGGAAGGGCGTAGATGCGCCTGCGATTGTCAGGACAAAATCGAGAAGTAACGATCTGCTATTAGTTGGAAAGGATGAGTTCTCCGAGGCAATCGATTATGCCAGGAATTGTTCGGGCATTGTTTTCGATATCACAGACTTTCCGGGACTGAATGACGCAGAAATAGAAGCGATGTTGATATCGCTTCGAAGTAGGATGTCAGGAAATTCGATAATATTACTAAGGGGAAGAATTGACAGAATAGAGCGTCTTTTCAGACTTGTTATGGACTTGGAGTTGGATGGGGCAGTAGTGAACTGTGCAACGAGAAGTGGTTCTCGACTAGCCTCTTCACTTCCAAAAATTGGTTTGGCTGCGAAGGCAATTGGGATAGGGGAAATGGGGAAATTTGTGATGATTGAGGTTTTGCACGAGCCTGATGCTAAGGACCTGATAATTGCGGTGGCATCAGGATGTGCCGCATTGGTCTCCCCCTGCCCTGAAAGTGACTTGAGTTCGAAGATTGACGAGTTATCCATGGGAATTCGTGGTTGGATGCGAGAAATAGGCGTGGATAGGATCGAGAGGATAGGGAGGAGGAATCTTCGAGCAAACGATTTTGATACCGCTGCAATATCTGGTCTGAGGTTGGTTGGATATGATCGCCCCCTGAAGATGTGGCTAGATCTGAGGTGAGAAAATTCCTACTCTCGATTTCAAACACTCCATCCTCAGTTACATTCAGAATATTCACGGGGATAGTCATGTAGCCGAGGAATGGTCCGAATGGTTGCCGGAATTGGGTTGCCCGGTAGATAGCAATAGCGAGGAATCCATAGAGGTCGAAGTTTTTCCAGATCGGCCTGATCTTCTCAGCCATGAGACTATTGCAAGGGCTTCCCGTACATTTCTTTCAACATCAGAGGTAGGAGTTGTATTACCAGTATCTCAGGGTGAAATCAAGCTTTCAGTCGCCTCCGAATTGAAAGATATCAGGCCGATAGTAATGGGTGCAGTGGTTAGGGGGGTCGACACCGGATCTAATCCGCAAGAAAGGGAAGATTTCATTCAAACTCTGATGGATCATCAAGAAAAGTTACACATGACATTAGGGAGAAGAAGAAAATTCGCATCTATAGGTGTCCACGACCTAAACTCTCTGAAACCCCCATTCAGGGCAACTACAGTACCGTCAAATTTCTCTTTCATTCCACTCGCCTGCTCAGAAGAGATGACGATAGAACGGATTCTGGAAGAACATCCGAAAGGTGCCGAGTATTCCCACCTAATGGAAGGGATGGATCGTTTTCCGGTTATTCTGGATTCTGAAGATATGGTCCTCTCGTTTCCACCGATAATCAATGGAAGCCATACAACTGTTAACGCGGGTACTGAAGATTTCTTCATCGATGTTACTGGGTGGGATATTAGGGCCTGTGAATCCTGTCTACTACTTGTGTGCCTATCAATGTCAGAAAGAGGGGGCATTGTTGAGAGCATCGAATTATCTGGTTCGAATGTCGAAGGTATTCGAGTGCCCAATGGAGATGCTCGAAAGCATAGAGTTCCAGAGAGTCTGATTAGGAAAATTCTCGGCTTAGAGTTGGGTTCAGACGAGTTATCACGTGCAATCTCTAAGATGGGTGGAAAACTGGAAAGGAGTCAGACTGTGACTGATGGACCCAATGAGCGTGGTAGGTGGGCGGACTGTGTTGTGGGAGAGATTGAACACATTATTTCGATGCCTCGTTGGAGGAGTGACATTATGCATCCGGTTGATGTTGTAGAGGACATTGCGATAGGGTTTGGTTTCGAAAACCTACCAGGAATATTGTCTAAGACGCATCTAGATGCGATCCCACTTGTGTCTTCGAATCTGGATAGGAGATTTGGAGAAAGTATGAGGGCATGCGGACTTCAGGAAGTGCAAAGTCTGACTCTCTCAAATGAGAGGGACCAATTCGAAATCGTTAGATGGCCACAAGAACAGGGGATGGCTCTGATTTCCAATCCAATTACATCGGATCACACGATTCTAAGACAATACATTCTGCCTTCTCTGCTAAGATTACTTGCTGCTAATAGGCATCACGAATTGCCCCAAAGAGTGTATGAATTGGGGACCGTGGTTAAGGGTTTCAGGAATTGCCAGAAAGGTGCTTGGACTTGTGCTGAGGTTGGTAGTGGATTCACTGCCTCTAAAGGCATTGCTCAGGCACTTCTGAGGGATCTAGGTGCTGGGGATGATGATGTAGGGTTCGTCCCTACCGAACTTGGGCACGGGCCGTGGATTACTGGTAGGGGCAGCCATATTCTGGTCAAAGGAAAGAGAATAGGGGAATTCGGAGAAATTGCCCCCGAAGTGAGCGGTGGGTTCGGAATAAAATCCCCAATTCAGGCGGGAGAAATTGACTTGGAAGAAGTTGGGTCCCTGATTCCTGATCCTGTTTCCTAGTCATCCTTGTCACTTGACAAAAGCTTCATTGCATCCAAGAACTTCTTAGACTCAAGATGACTTTTATCTTTATTCTTACTTTCTTTCTTTCCGGATTTTTTCTCATACTCAACTACATTCTTCATGTAATTTGTCCGTGAAATAGCCGGTTTCGCCTTTTTCTTCTTCTTGAATGGCCATATCGGTCCCATGTCCTCTGAGTGACGGGTGTACGGATGATACTTTCCCCATTTCAAGTCAAAAAGCAGTAGTTTTCATGACTATTGGTGCAGGTGGACGGTAATATGGGAGTTCATCATATAGGCGTTGACGAGGCAGGCAGAGGCCCTTCCATTGGGCCCTTGGTTGTATGTGCACTTTCTATCCCAATAGAGGACAGAGTTATTCTGACAAATTTAGGTGTGGATGATTCAAAGAATCTAACCAAGACGAAGAGAGAGTCAATACACTCTGAAATCATTGCCATTTCTGAATCTAGAGGTTGGGAGATCGGTTTGATACACTGCGATGCAGTGAGCATTGATTTGTGGATGGAATCGGGAACTCTGAATTCTCTGGAGGTGAAGGCCTTTGCCGATGCAATTTCAAAGGTGACTACGAGTTCATTAGAGTTCAGCCTTTTTCTAGATGCTTGTGACGTAGATGAGGAACGTTTTGGCGAGAATGTATCTTCAACATTGGGGAAGTTGGGTAGTGATTGCAGAATATATTCCAAGCATAGGATGGATTCTGAAGACGTGGTGACTGGCGCGGCCAGCATTATCGCCAAAGTGAACAGGGATTTGGCGATGGAGAAGTTGTCCAAAGAATTGGGAATAGACCTAGGCTCTGGATATCCATCAGACCCGAAGTCAAAGATTGCAGTTGAGGAGCTTTGCAGGGAAGATTCCCCCAATGAATGCCTTAGGAGAAAGTGGAAAAATGTCGAGAGGGCATGGGTGGCGCACCATCGAAAGCCGATTCCATCAAGGACGATTGGGGGGCCTAGTGGGGTTCAATCTGCTCTTGACAAATGGAATTAGCAAGAACGGTGAAATGCAACCATTGGCTGGTTTGTTCGAGAAACATGGGAGATGCCGACGGTTTTGACCCCGAGGACATACAAACCGTGAGGAAATATGCATTACAGAACGCTATAGAATATGATGGAAAGGGCAAGGCAGGAAGTGTCCTAGGAAGAGTTCTGGCAGAAAGGTCCGATCTTCGCCCTCACGCAAAGAGGCTGATGAATCTGATTGATTTCGAAGTAGAACAGGCTAATTCATTGGCAAATAAAGAGGGATTAGAAGTGGTTCGAACGGAGCTTGAGGGTATTGACCCAGAGGCATTGAAGAGAGAGAGGCACAAGAAGAAAGAGGGTTTGCGTGAACTTCCTGGCGATACATCAAAGGTTGTACTTAGATTTGCACCAAACCCAAATGGCCCATTGTCAATTGGGCATTCAAGAGGAGTCGTGATTAATTCCAGTTATGCAGTAAAATACGATGGTAAAATAGTACTCAGATTCGATGACACGGATACCAGGGTCAAACCTCCTTTGACAGAAGCGTACAAATGGATTGAGGAAGACTTCGAGTGGTTGTCTGGAAGAGCTGCTGATGTTGTCATCAAGGCTAGTGAACGAATGCCCATTTACCTCAAACAAGCAAAGAAGATGATTGCTGAGGGTCATGGATATGTTTGTCGTTGTGGGGCTGAAGATTTTCGTGGATTTCGAGAAGCAAAAACTGATTGCCCGTGCAGGAGGAGAGAGATTTCAGAGAGTCTAGAAGAATGGGATTCTATGAATTCTGGCGAAATTATGGAAGGGGGGGCAGTAGTACGTGTAAAGACTAGCATGAACCTGCCTAATCCTGCACTTAGAGACTGGCCAGCACTTAGGATTCAGCACTCACCTCACCCAATAGTTGGAGACAAATACAAGGTTTGGCCCCTATTGGATTTCCAGAGTGCGGTTGAAGACCACGAACAAGGAGTTACGCACATTATTAGGGGCAAGGATCTGATGGACAGTACAAGGAAGCAGACATTGTTGTACGAACACTTCGGATGGACATATCCCGAGACTCTTTACTGGGGGAGAGTGAAGGTTCACGAGTTTGGTGGATTCTCTACATCAGGAATGTCATCCGCTATCAAAACGGGAAAATATGATGGATGGGATGATGCACGTCTACCTACTCTAAGGGCTCTACGGCGGAGGGGTTTTGAGCCTCAATCTCTAATTTCTCTTTGGAATGAAATTGGTCTAACTCAGAAGGATATCTCGATTTCAATGCAAACCTTAGAGGCTTTCAATTCGAAGAAAATTGACAGCCATTGTGAAAGGAGGTTTTTCGTTTCAGATCCCATTCGAATTGAGATTCAAAGTGAAGATTTCCCCTCCGAAGCGAAGATTGCTAGGCATCCGGACGGAGCAATCCCGGGGATGAGGATCTGGGATGTTGAGAATTTTATTTTCATTCAGGAGGAGGATTGCAAACAAGGAAAGTTGCGTCTGAAAGACTTCGCTGATATTGAAATAACTAATTCTAATGCAGAGATTGAAGGGGAAGAAAGGAGTGATGGTCGTCCAATCATCCACTGGCTTCCTGAGAAGATTTCCAGAGAAGCAAAGATGTTTGTCCCTGAAGGGGAGGAGATTAGGGAATTGGTGGGCGTGATTGAAGATTTTGAATTGAGGGTCGGAGAAGTCTACCAGTTTGAGAGAGTCGGATTCGCCAGACTTGATAGGATTAACAACGGAGTGGTGGAATTGGTCTGGTTACATGGCTAGTCGTGATTTTGATTATTGTCGGCAAGAACGTAATTATCACTCATTAATTGCGTCGCATTGAAGGGTGCGATATGAATCAGAGTGGCGTGGACCGTTCCCGAGCAAGGCAAGTAGCAATATTTTCTTCGATGCTAGTAATGGTAATTTTCTCACCAATTAATGCCCAAGCTACAGAGAGCAATGGCTGCTGCGAGTCTCCTGATGAGTTCGATCTATTCCTAATCGGGGACCCGGACAGCGGACAGCTGACCCCCTTCGAATCTGAATTAGAGGAAAGGAAGTCAGTCGAAGTAACCTCGTCCTTTCTTGGAGAGGTAGAAATTGGCTCATGGATGATTGAATGGGGGGAGTCGGGAAGTTACTCTTCCGGGACCTGGACCTTCTCAATTCCGTACGAAGTTTCAGACTCTGCTGGAGTATCGGCCAATGCGACCGTGGTCGTCAAGGTCGGCGGCAATACCTACGAAAGTTCCTCTCAACTGCCTGCGGTCTATCTTACTGAATCTGGAGAGCTGCAAGTGGATATAGAAGTGCAAGACGGTGAAGTTTCGAAAAATGAGAAGATAGAGGTGATTTTTTCTGTCAGAAGTTTGATTTTTTCCAATCCGGGAAGTGAGTCTGGAATAGTGTTCCACTGGGGTGAAGAAGATGTTGATGCTGCAATATCAATTTCATTCCCACTAGTTAACGTGGTGATTAGGGAAGCTAGTGTCAAGGGAAACCTAGTATTCTTTCCAGTAAGGTTGACTTCGGGATTCGGTGACAAGATTTGGACTGGTTCCACAGGTGGTTTAATGGTCCAGAATGTCGAGATTTCTGAAAGTCCGATAGTTAATTCGAATGAAGACTGGGTGGACGTGACATTTGTCTGGGAACCGAGCAGCTCAAGTGGGGGGAATGTCAGAACTGACTTCCAGATTTCACTGCAGGATTCACTTGTCATCACAGCAGATAAGATTCACGAAATCACCCTTGGCCAAGACACTGGGGACAACAGCTGGTATCCCGAAGAGGAGCCCCCTCGGACTGGCGGTTCTGACCTAATGGTCGAAGTAAACTGCAAATATGATGGTAATTCCATAGAGAGAAAGACGACGATTACCCTGGATGGTGCCATGTCTCAGTGGATGAGGTGGGGCCTTGACAACATTGGAAATAAGAGCCTAGGATCGAATAGTTGGTGGAAGAACCTGAATACATTTTCAGATACCGTAAGCCCATCAGAGAAGTCAAATGCCAGAGTAGACAACACAGAGCTAGCTGCACTGGAAAGTCACCTCAAGGGTTCAAAGTCGGATCTGAAGTCATTTCTCTCTGTCGGACTAATGATCGATTCTGAGTCTGTCTTCGGAGTTGATCCTGTAGAATTTGGGCCTTTGGTGGTGAGCATAGATCTAGGCCCATCTAGGGCCTTCAACTCCGATGAGATTTCGATATATGTTGAGTCTAGTTACAAGGTTGAGAGGGGCTCGAGGCAGACTCTAATTGAGGATTTTATCAGATCCGGTGGATATGATTTCTGGGAAGAAGTTGGCCTTTCATTCGAGATTCGGACAGGGATGCTATCAGGATTCGATGGGGTTAATTTGGACAATGGGGACGTTGATTACACGCATAGAAGATGGATTGTAATGGAGATCCTCTCTATGGAGGAAACCGACATAAATTCCGATACTGATTTTAGACTTGATTTTGAAGCGAAAAATGCACTTCTTTTCAGCCCCCTGATTTCAGCTATGATCTCTGTGTTCGCTCTATGCTTGGCTTTAGGAATAGGGATGGCCCTGACGAAAAGGAGGACAAGGGTGCCGAGCATGATGATGATAGGAGTATTGGGGATTCTTTCTCTGTCGATATATTGGTTTGGACTGCCTATGCCAATTGTTCTTGGCGTAGTTGGTTCAAGCGTATTACTGGTTTTCCCTGCTGCTATTGTTTCACCAGTGATTGATGATAGCGAAGTTCAGAGGAATTCGAAGAAGGGTGGAAGAGTGAGGTGTCCTTCTTGTGGGAAGAGGAATCCCGTGGAATCGGAAATAAGGCCACTAAGGATTGAATGCGTCGGATGCAGTAGTATTCTCAGGATCGAATAGTCATATTTGCCCTGTTGAAACAAGAGAGTCTGCAACAATAGATGCTGCTTTGATGGGTGTATTGTTTTCCCAATTGGTTAGAGCCAAACTGATTTGAGATGCCAGATCGGTTTCCCAACCAGAACCGAGAACACAGTGCCAAAGTAATTCCTCGGATCTTGATGTTGAAGGCAATCTGGAATGTAGAACTGGCCTAACCAGTCTTTCCATTATCTTTTCACGTTTTTCTAACTCTGAATTACCCCATTCCCTGGTGGCTTCCTCTATCTCACTGTGTTCTAGCCAGGGGTAGTTATTGAAATGTAGATTTGGAACTTCTGGCACCGGAATTACTCGAATTGATCCCTCTGCTGAAAGATGATCCCGCAGAGAGGAGTAAACTGGGTCATATGTTGTGTCCAGTGCTTCGTTGATCCAATTTCCAGACAACATCCATGGGCGCATCCTCCTAAGTCGGAGGCTCTGGTGATTTAGCTCCATAGCAAGAACGTGGGCCTGGGCAACTGCACTAAGTGGCCCCTTGCGAAAATCCCCAAACCTACCCCTTAGTCCATCGACAATGGTTGTAGAAAGGGACAATCCAGAGAGTTCTTTTTTTGACGAAGCAATATCATCTTTAATTTGGATAAAGGGGGCATAATCTGAATTCGATTTTGAAAATCTACGCTTATATGGGATTCTCGCATCTAGCAAGGCAGCTTCAATGGGGGCCAAGGAGAGGGAACCTTCCAGATTTGGTTTTGAAACCAGTAAAATTGGCTTACGACTACTGAGTACTTCATTAGCGAAAAATTGGATTGTATCCCGAACTGGAGAGAAAATATCCTGCTCGATAAGTGACTCCACCCCCCTTCGATAGGAGACGAGTTCAAATCACTACTGTTTATTCGACCATCAGTCGTAGTTGGTCTCTCTTGTAAATCCATTCCGAGTCAATCTGATTGTTTTCTCTGTAATACCTCGAAAGTCTCCTGATCTTTGACTCACATAGTTCCAGTTGTCTCCTGTTGTGGATGTCCTTGGAATTCTGAGAGAGGTGGTCAATCAGTCGCAGAGCTCGGCGCATTAGGCTCATTAGGTCCTCTGGGAGGCCAGAAGATTTGCCTAGCCTATTCAATGTCTGAGATATTCTCTCTCCGGTGACTAGTCTAACGTCGGGAACTCCGTGCTTGTCCCTTAGCATAGTGCCAATCGAAGCATTAGTATGACCTTCCTCGGAAAGTTGAACAATTAACTCCTCTATCTCTTTCTTGTCGGAATTTGACCACTCGGGAGGAGTCTTTGAATGAGGTTTGCTAGACCCACTGGCCCCCTTACCTTTACTGTGCATCCTTGACAAATGTATACCTCGGGCAGCCGGGCGACCTGCTCTCCCTCTTTAACCGCTACGCCAAATCAATCGATTCTGAGCAATCAGAGTCGGTGTCTCGATTTTGCCAGTTTGCCGGGACCTAGTGGCCATTCCCACCCTGGGGCAACTGATCTGGCAGAGCCTAGGAGGTTCCCTTCCTGTATCACCAGAATCTCGTCGCCAACTAAGATTGAGCGGTCATGTTGCGCAATCATGCTTGGAAATATGTCCCCAACCCAGTCTAATCCAGGATGGATTTCCACCGACTTGAGGAGTTTTAGTCCCCTCATGGTTTCGAGGCTTGATTTGGAAAGTAAGAATCTCCCCCTCCGAGGATCCCATTTTGCCATTTGCACGCCATCCTTTGTGATTGTGAAAATTGGGGGCCGCCCTCTAATTTCACAACCATCAAGCCATTCGTCCGAGCCAAATTGGAATCTAGAAATTGATTTCATCTTCTCCTGCCTAACACTGAAATCTGTTTCTCCGCCATCTTCCGAAAATGAGGAGGAGATTGCATCCTGTAACCTTTCCAGGGATTCGCTAGAACCCGCACTTCCACCCATTCTAGTATCAATTACAAGCCGGTCTGTGGGGAGTAAATCGATTCCGGAATGGTTCACAATTGTTGAGTAACCTACTCGTTCTACAAGTCTGTTAACCATACTCCTAATTATCGACAATTCATCGTTGTCCCAATCTCCTGTAACTGGAATGTCATAGTGTGCAGCGGGCCACAAGTCTTCCAAATCTCTTGGAACTAATCCTAGAGGAGCCGTCACCATTACCTCATGGGCACGTGAATTTCCAATTGCACGTCGGAATCTAGAATGGCTTTGGGAGAGTCTGTACGGCTTCTTTGCAGAGCAGGGAAGTAGAACGAGAACATCACATTGCCGGGAAGGTGGTTCATAATTCTCGGAAATATCTTCTCTCCAATTCCTAATGACAACATCACTCCTACTCTCGAAGGAGTGGCAGTGGAGTTTTTTCCCGAAATCTACAGAACTTCTAGACAATCCAATTTTCTTAGAAATCTCAAATGAGAGTTGATCATGTCTCCTAAGATGTTCGACGGATCGAGGGCTCGAAGTACTCTGTCTCTCGGCCAGCTCCCTAAGTGTACCATCTCTAATTGCGGACCTAGTGGCTGAAATTGCTCGAATCCACATCTCCTTTTGGGACTCCATTGACGAATCCTCATTTGTTGATTGTTCAGGAAACCTAGGTCCGGTTTCAGAAAGTAGTACGCCCAGTGAAGATGATTGTCTTGAACGAGCCAAGTCAAAAATGTCCACCCCCATCCACGAGAGAAGAGCACAATTATCCGGACCTCCGATTCCTGGGGTCCAAATAAGTGAAGACGGGAAATTTGTCCTAATAGTCAATAGAGCCTGTTCTAACAAACCAAGACTGTTTGACAGTTGAGGTGAATCTGTCAATACTATTACTGATGGTTGTAGTCCAATAGTGAGTAGAGACTGGTCGTGATGTAATGAGTTCCAGGTTACCGGAACTAACTCTGTCCCCGTACCAAATTCGCCTGAATCAGACTCCAGGAGACTCGGTGGGAGGACTAACCCCTGGGAAGATTCCCACGTGTCTAGAGAATCAAATGGGAAACAGAGATTGGCACGAGTTGATACCTTCATTGATGAAGGAATAGTAGAATTATCCATCGAAGAAGAAAATGGAGCGATTGAAACTGGGAAATCTAGATCATCGTCGCCAATAATTAATCCCGGCGCAAATGAAGAAGGATCATTCCGATCTCCAAGTGAAAATAGTCTGGAGAACCTATCTCTGGAGATCACGCTCCTTCCTATTGGCCGCTCACTCATTGGCTGCCCATGGAAGCATTTCGCTTGAAGGATTCTAAGACCTAGTTGTCTTCCCGAGCATGATGCGTGGGGCCAGCCTGGTAATTACTACGTTAATTGTCACCTCAATTTTCACATTTTCTAGTGCTGGCGAAGAGCAGCAGGATTCGATAATAGAGGAGTCAGGGGATGCTCCGGGAAAGTTATGGAATGCCAGCGAGATAGGCGAAGAATGGCAAATAATCTCGCCGAATAATTCCACGACCATCGGAACATTCTCGGTGAATGACTCTGTCGATGTATTTGCCCTGGAAATATCTTCAACAAATTGGACGATGGTTGGGTTTTGGGTTTCTAATAACGAATCAGTTAGAATTAGTGTACAGAGACTGAATCAAAGTACTTGGACGATTGTCGAGTTTGCGGATGGCGATGTGGGAGAATTGGGGCTTGATCCTGGAATGCATGCAATCAGACTAGAGAGGAATGGTGGCTTCGGAGAGGAGATTGCGTATCGATTCACTCTGGAAAATAGGGGTTCTTTCGAAGGAGAGGGGGAATTTGTCAATTTGGCATGGATGTTTACTCCATTCTATGTGGCTGCTGGTCTGTTCCTAATACTCCCACTAGTAGTCGTTTTATGGTGGAATAGGGGTGAGTTAATTTCGTCTAAAAAGGATGAGGAATTAGTAGAAAAAGAGAAGCACATCTTGAGTGCTCTTAGAAATAGGTTCTCGATCAACGATCTAGCAAAGGGTCGAGAAGAAATTTCCGTAGCTCTATCCATACTCGGGGAGAGTTCATGGAGTTCGGCTTCGGAGGAATTGGGTAAACCTGAGATCAGGTATTTTACTGAAAATATCGACATATGTGTTTGGAGATTCGAGGATTCTAGTAATTCACTTCTAATTGGAGTCAGGACAGAATCATTTAGTTGGGAAATGGCTGCCATCAGAATATTCTCGCCGCTAGGTGAAGTAACTTCAATACAGAGCGTTGTTCCAAAAATGATTTTTCGGGATGACGAGGTTTTCTTGGGCGATCTTGAACAGGGTTCGACGACATTCGTTCAAATCGAAACTCTGGGAAATCCGCCCTTGGTCAATATGCAAATTTCAGGCCTAGTGGATGGGAAACCAATTGCAGCGGTTCCAACGAATCCGATAGAAATGGGAGAAGAGTGATCTTTCAACGTCCTCTTCTCGTTCTGGCTTCGTCCCTGATTCTCTCCTCGACAGGCGGAATAGAATCCTCTAATTCGACTCTTATTTCGTTGATTTTCTTCTTCAGCTTACGAGAAGTCTTAGTTGGAGATAGAAGTCTTAGTACGACGGTTACCGACCCCCTCCTCGAACCGCGATTATTGTGTGGCAGACCCCTCCCGGGAATCGAAATTGTTTCCCCCGGATTAGAACCGGGGGGCACTGTAATTCTTAGGTCATCAGAATCAATATGCGGAATCTCGATAGTAGTCCCGAGAGTCAAGTCGGCGAAGTTCAAAGGCAGGGCCATGAGCAGGTCTGGCCCATCCCTTTCGAACCATGGATGGGGGTCAACATCAATTTCTATGTACAGGTCTCCGGGACTGCCATTGAGGGATGTTGAAGCCTCGCCTTGTCCACGCATCCTAAGACGGTTGCCAGAAGCTATCCCAGGCATAACCGAGAACTTCACACGATTTGTTTGTAGGGCTCTGCCATCGCCCCCACAATCATGACATGGGTTGGAAATCAATCTCCCAGAACCCCTACATGAAGCGCAATCCTTCCTCACCCGTTGTCGGAAAGGGCCTATCATAGAAATCTCATCTATCCTCCCTCTTCCCTCGCATGAAGGGCATTGGCGGGACCCCCCTTCCTTTGCGGAACCGGAACCATGGCAACTGTTGCAGTCCTTCAGAGCTTCAATTTCTATATCATCTTCCAGGCCGTCCATTGAAGCCTGAAAAGGTACCTTATGCCTTACCAATAAGTCAGAACCACGTGATCTATCACCCTGTTGTCCACCAAAGAATTGGCTAAAGATTGATTCGAAACCACCGCCGAAGAGATCATCGAAGCTAATGTCTACTCCCTGGAAACCCCGAGATCCGAATGGCGAACCGCCGGGCCTTTCGTGTCCGAAGACATCGTACTTTCGCCTTTCTTCCGGATTTGATAAGATTGCATATGCCTCTTGGATTTCCTTGAATTTTGTCTCTGCTTCTTCGTCATTTGGATTCTTATCAGGGTGATACTTTCTTGCAAGGGAACGGAAAGACTGTTTTATTTGGTCCTCTGAGGATTCTTTGTCGACTTCGAGAATATCGTAATAGTCTCGCTTACTGGCCATAACGTTCCCGGCTTAGGCTCCTAAAGGAGTCATATCAACCGTTCCCCGATCAAGCGATTAATGATCCGCAGGATGAGCAATAGTTTGATTCTGCGGCATTATAAGTTGAACAACTCGTGCATAACCTAGTTTTCATCTGGGTCCCTTGTGGAATTGCCCATCTGGAGTTCGCATCTTCCTCGAATGGAGGAAAAGACTCGCTTTTCTGGAGTTCTTCTTTCTTCCTTCTTTCGTTCCTCCTAGTCGCAGTTCTTTCGATTGAAGATGAAAATAATTTTGAAAATCGAGAGATTAGATTGGGTTTGTCTTGGAGTGGTTCTTGGACAATTGCATTTTTCTGCTCAACTCCATCGACTGCAACATTAAATCCTGAATGTTCCCCTATCTTTTGGTCCAGTTCCGGAGATTCTCGATTAATCTCGCCGATACTACCCTGCATTCTCCGTCTGGAAGCAGTGGCCTTTCTTCCTTTGAAATCAGAATATGCCCTTGCTTCTAACTTCTGTATTGCTACTTCTCCCTTTTCCCAAAGTCCTCTGTCCTCCAACTTGTAAGTCTTTGATAGAGCGCTGATTGCCTTAGAGCGACGGAATTCGTGATCATGGACCACTGAATATCTGTATGCCATAATTAGTCCGATTAAGAGGGCCAGTGAGTGTGCTACTGTTTGTTGGAAATCATCGTTTGAAAGTGCTTCATGGAGCCCGGGGGAAAGGATTCTGAAAGAAAAAAGGACGATGTTTGGAATCAAAACAAGAGCCAATGAAACTAGTCCAGAACGCTGTGCCACATCTAATCGTCGATTGTTGGTGGTTTGAATATTCGCGCAAACCGATTTCTGACCGGTTAGCACTATTAGTTTCCATTTGTTCGAGGTCATGTGGAGCCAGAGATCTTAGTTTCAACAATTGTCAGAAGTCATGATGACCCGGGCAAAGTAATCGGTTCTGTACGCTCAATCTTTCCAGATTGGAGTCCGAAGAATACCCCAGAACATTCGGATTTCCCAATAATTAGAGACTCTGAGGAAATAAGTGGAAAAGCAGAGTCACTTGACAATCTGATGTCTATATTGAGGGAGAACCGGGTACTTGACACAGCTCTTGATGCTATGGCAATGCAGGCTGATGAAGAAGGGACTATTTTCAGCCTCTCGAGGCAGTCTGCATCCATAGGTAAGGCCTCCTTTGTTTTGGAAGAGAGTCCCCTTGGAGGTACCATGGAGATTTCTTTGACTGGACAAGACATTGTTCTATGGCTAGAGCAGGCTACCTGGCACAACGGGAGGGACATTGTGCCAAGAGAAGTTGGTGACGAGTTATCAATGACGGAAACTGGAGAGGCCGCGGAATGGTTCGAATCTAGAAAGGGGAGAAGAGAAAGTTAGTTCGAATCAAGTATCCTATTCAGAGATTCACATATCGAAATAATGATGGAATATTGTTCTTCAAGAGGGAGGATTTTCTCGCTTGGTAGGTGAATGAAAAGTACAATCGGTAGTCGTCTTCCTGAGGATGCTAATAGTGAACGAAAATATGTCTCATTGCATACAAAACCCCCCGCGTCTTCGTTCCATCTGATTTTTGAAATTCCCTCTAGATGGTTTTCGATGAAGTTTCTTGGTACTTTTGTTTCAAGAATTGATTTTCCCGTGGACACCTTTCCAGAAGAGAGTCTCCTTCCAGAGTTATCTGCAATTTTCATCTGAAAATGATTTCTAGCATATCTCTCGAGAAGTATTTCATTTGCATTTTCAGAGAAACCGAGATGTAGTACTGCTCCAATTTTTTCCCCACATTCTATCCTGTCAGAAATCTCCCTTGAGCCGGCTTCGTCTACTGCTAGGATTGAAGTACTGATATTGAAATCGGAGATTGTTGCTGTAGAAATTAAATGTACAACCTGTTGAGAAATATTTCTCTTGAAATTTGAAAATGGCTCAAATCCAGTGACTAAGATCCCCTCATGCATGGTTTTCGCAATCGCTATCTATTGTTCTCGTTTTCTATGATATTTTGGTCGGCAAATTCATCCGCTTACAATTATCGCAAGCAATGTGGAAGGGGAGTTCGTAGTCAAAGTGGAGTCTGCAGAAGACGATGTTTTCAGACCACTGGGCGTGATTTCTACTATTTGGGACGAGTTGAGTGGAGGCGTTGGGCCATGGGGTGCAATACGTCCACTCTTTGCCGTGGCACTTTCACTTGTCCCCTTCCTCTTCCTAGGGCAACATTTCAATCGCCAACATAGGAAGGCAGGTGAGTGGTTTCTAATTCAGTTCCCACTAATTCCAGCATTTCTGTGGCCTTTTCTTTTCGTTTGGTCGATAGCAGATGCTTGGTGGGTTTCCAGTGGGATAGTAGCATCTTCAGAATCAATGAATGGCTAGAAGTCATCATCTAGTGAGAGTGGGCTAAACAGTCCTCCGGGACTTGAAACTTCTGATAGTTGATTTCGGATTTCGAGTTCCCAATCTCTAAACTCTCGAAGTGCTGAGACAAATTCCAGTTGGCTCTCATTGAGTATTGTCCTAACGAGAGTATCCAGTATGTCCATCCTATCCTGGTCGACTCGGTCAATTAACGTCTCAAGTGGGAATGAAGTTATCCCAGAGGTCGTTTCAGACTGTGGAGAATTACTAGAAAGTGGATTGAGGAGTATGTCAGGCAATTCCTCCCCTTCCTCGGTGGCGGCTTTGTTGAGAGAATCCATTACGATGCGGATGTACTTCGAGATGACAAGGGCGACTTCTATTATTGGCATACTGAGTTGATTTGTCAAGTGAACCATGTTCTCTCTGAGGAAAAGGAGCTTTTCGTTCACGGGTTCTTCGGGCCTGGGAACGTTTCGCGTGCCCTCGGTCATGAATATCTGAGGAGAAGGAAGCAAATGAATTGTTGAGGTCATGAAGTCCTATCGTCGTATCGAATCGGTGAACCGCTATTGCCCCTAATTCCGTCAAGTAGATCATCGTCGATCTCGAAGAAGTCATTCAACCAGTCACCATCGGTATCCCAATTTGTTGGGTCGGTACCTTCAGCAACCAAGTCTCCATCAATATCTAGAATCCACCAACCAAATGCATATTCCCCTAGCCCAGGATTTGGCAAGTGATTTCTATCACCTGCGAGCCTATTGAATTCATCCGTCCATTCTCCATTGACATGAATAATATCATCACTAGAGTTTACATCTAAGTATGACAAGTCATTATCTTGAACTATCAAAGCATAGAGTGGGTCGTCGTCATTGATTTTGTTGATTCGCAGATAGTTAGAAGATAGTGAGCTTGAACCTGAACAGGTGCCAAGGAGAGTCTCACGAAGTTGCCACCATTCTTCCACCTCTTCTCCGGAGCAGTCGAACAAAGTTGAAGCCCTGACAATCGAAGGCGAAGATAGGGTCGCATTGACAACTGCGTAATACTCTTGGAAATTGTTGTATGGGACATAATCGCAACTGCTCCCCGAACAGTCCCACTCGCCATCATTATCTGCGTCTTGTGTCGCATCCGAGGGATCTGTTGGATCATGAGTAAACCATATCCAGTCCAAGTCTGGCCTTGTAATCTCACCGTCTGAAAATTTTATTGGCTTCCAGTTCTGAGGTGTCACCTCGGTCCACTGAACTTTGATTTTCATGAAAGAAGACCAGTTATCGTTGGTCTCATTCCAACCTCTATAATACTCGTAGAAGTCAGGCATCATGTCTCCATCAGAATCATTGTCAAGTGGATTTGTCCCATACTTGAACATCTCTCTTCCGTCTGATAAACTCATGTCTTGGCGATAGTCAATTACCACGCCATCTACTATGACTGGGGTCATCATAATTGAGTCGGAGTCTGAATCTGGATCCAATGGGCCAGTTCCGTTATCATATTCCATTATATTTGTGAAATAAAGTGAGCTGGCGCCATTTTCGAATTGCTGGTCTTCCGAGAGTGGAGTGAAGATTCTGGAATCCCAGTTTCCTTGGACTGCAGGTGTATCTATTATTCCCCTGTCCAACCAACCATCTGCATCTGGATCATAATTAACATCCAGTGGGTTGAGGGGGTTTAATGACCAACGGAATGAGTTGACTGGTAAGACCTCGTCGTAAACTGAGTAGCAGTATTCCCAACCATCTGGCATTCCGTCCCCATCCGAGTCATCGTGAGTGGGGTCACTGATTCCAATTAGGGATTTGTTGAAGTTGTCTGGGTCGACCTGGTTGATCAGGCCGATCTTTTCAGAAGAACTGAGGCTTTTGGATGTGAACAGAGAATAAAGTTGGCCCCATGCGGATTTATTAGAAAGGCCATCCTCTTCAATGAAGGCATTGGCTGCATCGGCACCATATGAGACAGCAGAAGTCCCATTTGGGACGTTTCCTACCTCCAACCTCTTCCCATACCACCTAGAGTCGTACTCTGCCAAATTGTCGAAAGATTCAGAGTCAGAGATTTCTCCGTCTCCGTTGCAATCGAATGAGTCGTCGTCGGAGTCGAAATCTACGTCTGAATCAGTCAGAGGATTCATCGTCCACTGGTTTTCCTCTAGATCCCACTCCGAGAACCAGTACTCGTATCCATCGCTCATCCCATCCCTATCAGTATCCTGATCCTTTGGATCCGTGATTCCAAAGATTGCCTGAAGCATCGGCTTTGCTGGCAAACCAGATTTCCACTCCAAGTATTGCCCCATTCCTAGCTCGGCCCTTCCTTCTTTACTGAATAGGATCCTAAATACCCTGTTTTCGAAAGCCGTCTCATCTATTTCTCTCGATTCTACGCCAAATGTTGGTGCCCCCATAGGATAAGATTCCCCGTTTATGGGGAGGTTTGCAGTCAGGTTTAGTTCAACCAAATCACCAATACCATCTCCATCAGAGTCGAAACCACCCTGATTGGGTATTAGTGGATTAAGGGTCCAAACGCCAGCGCTTGAATTCCAAGTAGTGAAAATCACTTCAATCCCATCCAGCAAACCATCTCCGTCAGTATCTGGATTGTTAGGGTCAGCAGAAGTTCCTGTCAGATTGGATTGCTCTTCAGTCAAGAAATGGCCAAACGAAAGAGCCGAGTCGGCACCAATCCACGGAGTCTCTAGGAGAGCCCCAGCAGCATCGGTTAGGTAGAACTGGGGTGATGAGATGGTAGGGTCTGATTCGCTAATATCACTATCGATTGCATTGTACTCTTCCCAATTTGACATCCCATCCAAGTCGGGATCTCCAAGGCCATCCCCCCCATTGACTGGATTGAGTGTCCAATCACTATCGAAAAGACTCCATCTTGCATGGAAGACCTCCCACCCATCAGGCATGCCATCGTTATCAGAGTCGGAATTTAACGGATCCGAGGAACCGATGTCTTCGTTTGGCAATCCTGTCCACAGAGATAGGTAGTATTCGCCGGTTCTTTCTCCGAATGATTCGTCTGCCAAACCTTGCCATGAATGATGTGGCAATGATGATGTGTGATTATCTGGATACATGGTTCCCGAATATATTGAATCAGAAAGCAAGATGTCGGATTTTATATGATATTCCATCCAATTAACAAATGCTTCTTCGGATTCAATAACCCCATTCTTGTTGACATCAAATCCATCCCCATCAGGGTTATTCAATGCATCAGAGCCATTCATAGGATTGATTCCTGAATCCGAAGATGGCCAGTTACATGAATAGCGAGCTTCCCAACCATCGGGCAGCGAGTCCGAATCTGAATCTACAGAATTTGGATCGGTTGGAGTCCAATTTTGCACTGAATCAGGAGATTCACCATGAGAGATGATACCGGTGGAAATTGACCTATCGAGCAGTCTTTCCCACTCATACTCGCATAGATTGGTTAGTCCGTCACCATCGGCATCACCATTAGCATCGTCGGGATTATTGGGGTCCAATGTCCATTCATTACCCCCGGTATAGATGTCTCCAATCCATCGACGATGTTTGATTTCCCATCCATCGGGCATACCATCTCCATCTGAGTCTGGGTTCGTCGGATCGGTTGGTAGATCACTACCGCCACTCGAACCTGTTCCGGTCCATCCACCGAGGTGAACTTCCTCTGCAGATGTACCAACATCGGAATCGCATAGATAATTCTGATTGAGGTAGTAGCACTCGAATGATGTTGAGTCAATGAACCAACCCCAATACTCCTCGCCATCAGTTAATCCGTCTCCGTCGGAGTCTGCAATTCTGGGGTCGGTTCCGTTTTGTCCAAAATTCGAGGGAGTGACGAATCTATACTCCTCCAAGTTTGTCCACAATCTGTCGAATCCAGGACCGCTGCCACCGCCGATGGAGACTCCGTCGGCATCATGATCCCTAGAGGCGTCAAACGGATCCGTTGGGTCGAGACCGTATGCGAACTCCCAACCATCAGGAATCCCATCAAGGTCAGAATCATGGGAATGTGGGTTCATTGGAGCTATATTCATGAAGCGTCCAGGTGAGACGCCGGCGAAAACCCAGATTTGACCTTCTCTTTCGAGAGTAGTGAGTGAGGTAACCAGACCAGGAATTTCTGTCTGGTTCTGACGGATATCCAGAATCCCATCCGAACTCCCTTCTAGGCACCAAGTTCCGTCTGAAGAACCTAGAACAATCATCCCCTCAAGAGGAAGGATAGAGCGAATATCATTAGCACCGGTTAGTAGACCCTCTAGATTGAGCATTCTCTCGTTGCCGATAGCCTCCTTAGGTTGGGAAATAAATAGATCCATTGTGATTAGATGGAGTCCCCCCCCCATCCCCAACCATACATCGTCGGAGCCCTGTTCAGAAATTTCTACAACTATGGAATTGACAGTTGCGGTCTTAGTGGTATCTAAGATATCTGGGCTAACGAATTCATCGGCATTATTTCTTGTGAAAACCCACCATGGCATCCCATTGTTGTCAGAGCCATCTGTAGAATTCCATGCAATTAGACCGAAATCAGTCCCTATTAGTAGAATTGGAGTTCTTCCAAAAATCTTGGCATGCCCTGCAGAAGTTGCAGTCGCGTTTGACTTTCTTAGCATTGATGAAAGTGACTCTACGAAAATCATTTCAGAAGTGGAAAGAGATTGTTCGGCCTCAGAGAATGTCGTCCGCCAGACCCCGTCCTTGCCCATGATCAGGATTCCTGGATCAAATGAGTCAGAGGCGAGCCGAAATAGAACAGATGCTTCTCCCAGTTCATGAGTAGTTAGAGAATCCATAACTGGGAGTCCGTTTTCTAGAATGACCGTATGTAGGCCCATATTTGACCCCAACATCAGGAAATCTATGTTTCCTACTGAGTTCCTTTCCATTGTGTATAATTCAATTCCCGAGGGGAATTCAAATGACGTCGAAATTCCTCTGAATGGATCTAATGCCGTAATCCCATATTTACTTCCAACCAACAACCTCTCTCTTGATTGGTCTGAAATTATACTATGTACGGCAGAGTCGACTAGCCTTATTGCGGTTGAATGATCGAAATTAATCAGGTTATTGGAATCGGAAGAAATCTCAATACCCCTCACTCCTGGAATAACTCCTGAATTTTCATCGAAGTCCACTGAGTACTCTTCGAAATTACTGAATGACTCGCCCCACTGGGATGTCCCTATAGTTACATCCGCCGTAATGAAGCCGTCCTTGTCTTTGTCCCATCCATCTAAATCGCTGTCAATTATCGCATCGCTTGAATTCAAAGGATCGAGTCCATATTGGGCCTCCCAACCATCAGGAATTCCATCTCCCAATACCTCTAATGGAGCAGGAGCTATTTCATCCCAGTAGAAGTAGTCTGAGTCGGAGAATCTAGGATCAGATCCCATCCATCCTGATTCTCCAGTTGGCCTCTCAAACTGGGTCTGACACGAGTCTTCAGAGAGTCCTTGAATTGAACCCCAGCACCAGAGTCCGTCCCTCTCGGTAATCCAGTCACCAGGAATTCCCAGTGAGTATTCCTCCACATTGGTGAACATTTCTCCAAGGTCAATGTTCCCATCACTATTGAAATCGAATCCATCCCCGCAACCCCAACTGAAGTCCGCCTCACACCTGTCAAAATCGATATTGATATCGCTAGGATCGAGTGGATCGAAATATCGGCATTCCCAGAAATTGTTT